>ERZ1023324.3-NODE-3-length-220085-cov-6.239408_pt1 | contig 220085 bp, 213 predicted proteins | sample MGYA00520886_ERZ1023324 | MGnify/ENA primary metagenome ERZ1023324 (study PRJEB32759, sample SAMN07749864) | skin metagenome | biome: transportation; feature: city; material: polyester macromolecule | host: Homo sapiens | place: Hong Kong:KT line | collected...
TTCCCTTATCGCGCCGGCGACGCCCAGCCGATCCCGCTGCCGCCCTGATCGGCTGTTGCGCGGATGCAGCGAGGGCGCCGTTCGGCGCCCTCGTCGTCTGCAGCGTGCGCAAGCGCCTCAGAAGTGCGGCTTTTCGTCCTCCGGCACATCCGCGAAGCGCTGGATCGCCTCCTGCTCCGCCCTGGCCCTGGCCGCCGCCCTGCTGGCCGGCTGCTCCAGCGGTATCGAGAAGCCCCGTCCTGCCGCGCTGCAGCAGCTCAGCGCCCCCGTCACGCTGCAACCAGCCTGGAGCCAGCGCGTCGGCGAGGCCCGCTTCCCGCTGCGCCTGGCCGTGGCCGGCGGCGTGGTCGTCACTGCATCGGATGACGGCAGCGTCGCGGCCTTCGACCTGACCAGCGGCGCGCCGCGCTGGCGCGGCCAGGTGGATGCCAGGCTGTCCGCCGGCGTGGGCAGCGATGGCCGCTATGCCGCCGTCGTCACCGACCGCAACGAGGTCGTCCCCTTCGACCAGGGCCGCGTGCTGTGGCGCCTGCCCGTGCCGGCCAAGGTGGTCACCGCGCCGCTGGTGGCCGGCGAGCGCGTCTTCGTGCAGGGCGTGGACCGCGCCGTCCACGCCTTCGACGTGCTGGACGGCCGCCGCCTGTGGGTCTTCCAGCGCGCCGGTGATGCGCTCACCCTGGCCCAGCCGGGCGTGCTGCAGCCGGTGGCCAACACGCTGTGGGCCGGCGTCGGGCCGCGCCTGGTGGCGCTGGAGCCCGTGCGCGGCCAGCTCAAGCAGGACGTCATCGTCGCCACGCCGCGCGGCGGCAACGAGGTCGAGCGCCTGGCCGACCTGGTGCTGGCAAGTGCGGCCGGTCTGATCCTGACGGTGGTGCTGTGGCAGCTGCTGGCGGCCCGGCCGCCGCCGGCCATCTCCGACTGGCTGGTGGCCAATGCGTATGACGGCGGACATGGACGCAACATTGTCAACGTGATCCTGGTCGACTTCCGTGCGCTCGACACACTGGGTGAGATCTTCGTGTTGGCGCTTGCCGCCGTCGGCGTATTCGCGCTGTTGCGAGGGCGCCCACCGGAACGCAAGGAGCGCGCATGAAGTCCACTTACAAGCCGCCGTCGCTGATTCTGCAGACCGCGTCCCAGTTGCTGCTGCCGTTGTTGTTGCTGTTGTCGGTGTTTTTGTTGTTGCGTGGTCATCACGAGCCCGGTGGCGGGTTCATCGGCGGGCTGGTGGCCGCCGCCGCCATCGCCCTGCATCTGTTCGCCACTGATATCCGGTCGGCGCGCGGCGTGCTGCGGATCGATCCGCGCACCCTGATGGGCATCGGACTGCTGGTCGCGCTGGTGGCGGCATTTGTGGGGCCCTTGTCAGGCGCACCGCTGTTTACCGGCAAATGGGTCGACCTGTATCTGCCCCTGCTGGGCGAGGTGCACGTGGGAACGCCGCTGCTGTTCGATTTTGGCGTGTACCTGGTGGTGATCGGCTCCGTGCTGACCTTCGTGCTCACCCTGGCGGAAGTCGAGGAGGATCTGTGAGCGGCATCGAACCCTGGCTGGCGGTGCTGATCGGCGTGCTCTACGCCTGCGCCTTCTACATGATGTTGCGGCGGTCCATGACCAAGACGCTGATCGGCCTGATCCTGTTGTCCAACGCTGCCAACCTGATGATCTTCGTGGCCGCCCGTGTGCGGGTGGCGCAGCCCGCACTGGTGCCGGAGGGACTCAGCGTGCCGACCACGGCGGTGGCCGACCCGCTGGCGCAGGCCTTCATTCTTACCGCCATCGTCATCGGTTTCGGTGTACTGGCCTTCGCGGTGGTGCTGATCCATCGGGCGCACGAGGTGCTCGGAGTCGATGATTTCGATCAGCTCAAGGAGGACGTCGAGTGAGCCTGCTGGTGGCGCTGCCCTTTCTCATTCCCATGATCGCCGGCGCGCTGTCGCTGGTGTTCTGGCCTTCGCGCAGCGCCCAGCGATGGCTGGCGTTGCTGGGGACGGCCGGGCAGCTGGCGGCCGGCGTGATGTTGATGCGTGAAGTGCTGGCGACCGGGGTGGTGGTGTTGCACGCAGGGGCCTGGCCCGCTCCGTATGGCATCACCCTGGTGGCCGATACGCTGAGTGCGGTGATGGTGTTGCTGACCGGTATCACTGGCGTCGCCACTGCGCTTTACTCCCTGACGACCATTGCCTCGCGCATGGAGCGCAACGGGTACTACCCCTTGATGCACCTGTTGCTGGCCGGTGTCAGCGGCGCATTTCTCACCGGCGACCTGTTCAACCTCTACGTGTGGTTCGAGGTGCTGCTGCTGGCCAGTTTCGCGCTGCTGGCGATGGGCCAGGAGCGCGCACAGATGGCGGGCGCACTGAAGTACGTGGTGCTCAACCTGTTCTCGTCGGCGATGTTCCTGACGGCGCTCGGCCTGCTTTATGGTCTGGCAGGATCGATGAACATGGCGGATCTGGCAGTGAAGATCCCGCAGCTTGATGAACCGGATCGGATCACGCTGGTGGCGATGCTGTTCATGCTCGCCTTTGCCATCAAGGCGGCGGCATTCCCGCTGTTCTTCTGGCTGCCGGCGAGTTACCACACGCCACCGGTGGCGGTGTCGGCACTGTTCGCCGGTCTGCTCACCAAGGTGGGCATCTACTCACTACTGCGTTGTTTCACGCTGATCTTCACCGAGGATACGGCATGGACGCACGGCTGGCTGGCGGTGACCGCCGGTGCGAGCATGCTGGTGGGGGTGGTGGGTGCCGTGGCGCAGCAGGACCTGCGACGGATGCTCGCCTTCCTGCATGTCGGGCAACTGGGATACATGATGATGGGGCTGGCGATCAATACCCGGCTGGCACTGACCGGCGCGGTGATCTATATCGCTCACCACATCATCATGAAGTCCAACCTGTTCTTCATCGCGGGGGCGATTTACCGCGACCGCGGTACCTACCGTCTGGACCAGTTGGGGGGCTACTGGCGGACGCGGCCGGCCCTGTCCCTGCTGTTTCTGGTACCGGCGCTGGCCCAGGTGGGGATTCCGCCGCTGTCGGGCTTCTGGGCCAAGTTCGTGGTGATCAAGGCCGGCGTGCTGTCATCCGCCTGGCCTCTGGTGGCAGCGGCGTTGGTCGCGGCGGTTCTGACGCTGTACGGGATTATCAGAATCTGGTCCGAGGTGTTCTGGAAAGCGGCGCCAAAGGCCCAGACGGGCCGGCAGGAGCCGGTGCCGTTGGTGATGTGGGCTGTGTGCGGCTCGCTGGCCCTGATGACGGTGGGCATGGGATTGGCGATCGAGCCGATCTGGGCGATTGCTGACCGTGCGGCCGGGCAGCTGCTCAACCCGGCGCCGTATATCGAAGCCGTTCTGGGGCGTGCACCATGATCCCCTACGTCTACAACATCAGCCTCACCCTGGTGTGGGTCGGCATCACCGGCGAGGTGTCGCTGACCAACATGGGGGTCGGCTTCCTGATCGGCTACGCGATCCTCGCGTTTGCGCTGCCGGCGGATCCCCGGTTTCGGGCCTACGCCCGCCGCCTGCCACTGCTGGTCCGGTTCCTGGTGATGTTCCTATGGGACATGCTGCGGTCGAATCTTCGTGTGGCCTATGACGTGGTGACTCCGACGCATCTCATGCGACCGGCCATCATCCGGCTGCCGCTGGAGGCGAAGACGCCGGGGGAAATCACCCTGCTGGCCAATCTGATTTCCCTGACTCCGGGGACACTGTCGCTGGATGTCGACGAGGCGGGAAAGGCGCTGTTCGTGCACGTGATGTATCTCGATGACGAGCGCCAGACCCTGGCTGAACTCAAGGCGCTGGAGCGCCGGCTGCTGGAGTTGATGCGATGAGCCCGCTGGTGGCAGGCCTGATCATGGCGATGTTGATGCTCGCCCTCGCGTTCTCCTGTGTCCGCCTGGTGCAGGGGCCGAGCATGGCGGACCGGGTCGTCGCACTGGAAGTGATCTCCAGCATTCTCATCGGCCTGCTGGCCACCTATGCGGTTTACTACAAGATCCCGCAGGCGCTGGATGTGGCGATGGTCCTTGCGCTGACCGGGTTCCTGGCGGCGGTCGGGGTGTCCCGCTACCTGGTTCGGCGCAAGGGCGGGCACTCCGGTCCCCCCCGGCAAGGAGGTGCGGAATGAAAATGCTGGCCGACGGCATCATGCTCAGTGGTGCAGTCTTCATGCTGCTGGCCGCCATCGGGGCGGTGCGCATGCCGGATCTGCTGACCCGCATGCACGCCACAACCAAGGCCGGCGCTTTCGGCGCCGGGCTGATGTTGCTGGGGGTATCGATGGAGTTCACCGAGCTCAGCATGATGGTGCGGGCCCTGGTGATCCTGCTGTTCATCCTGCTCACCTCGCCGGTGGCGGCGCATGCCATCGGGCATGCGGGCTATGTCACCGGGGCACGACTCTGGGAAGGAACCCTGAAGGATGACCTGAAACGGCAAGGGGCTCGTCAGGAAGCTGCAGTGGCGGATGCCAGGCCCGCGCGGCCGGGGTCGGAAGGCGAACCGCCAGCCACTTGAGCATGTCGGTCCAGATGCGTTGCGATTGCGCCCGTGTCGGCATGATGCCGGCATGCGGCAGCTCCAGCGTGATGACCGGAATCGCCAGATCGACCCCGGCGAAGTTGCCCAGCGACCCTGGATAGGTGCCCAGCTGATTGAGGCGCAGCAGCCCGAATCGTTGCGGTGGGCGCTGCGGCCCGTCGAAGTCGAGTACGCCATAGGGGGCGTGGATGGACACGATCGCATGGGGCTCGAAGCGCCGGATCTGCTCGGTCAGCCACACCGTCTCCGGCTCGGAAAGGGCCCGCGGTCCGGGGTAGCGCCGAGGGTCGGCGCCGGTCCGCTGTCGCCAATAGGACAAGGCCCGGTTGTGCCAGTCCAGTGACGGAAAGTTGCGGTTGAGGTCAACGCCACCGCGATTCATCCGCCACGATGGCGAGCGCAGCAGGCCGTCCGGGTTGGCGCTCGGGATCACCCGCCAGCGGAACGGCTGCAGGCGTTCCTCTTCCAGCCGCCGCATCCAGTCGAAGACGATGCTCACCGAGGTCAGCTCGTCGCCGTGAATGCCGCCGATCATCAGGACCCGGCGCGGGTTGGCCGTCTCTGGGCGTGGCGGGTAGTCCCGGTAGAGCAGCGGAAAGCCGGCCTGGCTCGCGGCATCGGCCTCGAATTCGGCGGCCCTGCAGAAGGCGCTGTCGACACTGCGCAGCCGTTGTCCCAGCCGCTCGCAGGCGTGGTCCACCGAGGCCAGTGGCAACATAGGGGCCGCGGTTGCGGGCAGCGCAGCAACAAAAAGCCCGGCCATCAGCCGGGCTCGAAGTGCGCGGAACCGCCGTTCAGGGCTTGGCACGTTCCTGTCGAACCTTCTCGATCAGCATGTCGGCGAGGTCGACCATCTCGTCGAAGCCGCCCGCCAGGCTCGGGTTGGTGTAGTACTTGCCCCCCACCACTAGCGTCGGCGTGCTGGTGACGCCATAGCCGCGCGACAGCGACTCGGCGCGACGCACCCGAGCATCCACGGCAAAGCCCTTCAGGGTGTTTTCGACCACATCCGGCATGATCGGACTGTTCGCTTCGAACACGCCCACGATCTGGGCTTCGGTGGACAGCGGCAGGTGCCGCACATGCATGGCTTCGAACAGCTTGGGGTGCACGCTGTCGATCAGCTTGAGGGTTTCGGCGGTGTAGTAGGCCTTGCTGTGCAACAGCCCGATCGGGCGTCCAAGGCTGTTCGGGACCCGCACGAAATCGACATCGGCCGGCAGCCGTTCGGCCCAGGGCTCGACCGTGGCCTCGAAGTTGTAGCAGTGGCCGCAGCCGTACCAGAAGAACTCTTCAACCGCGATACGCTTGTTGTCCGAAGGCTCGGCCACCTCGCGCACCACCTTGTAGTGTTTGCCCTCCACATACTCGCTGGCGTCCTTGGCGGAGCAGGCCAGGGTGAAAAGGCTCAGGGAGGTGGCCGCGATGGCGGCAAACAGGCGGAAGGACATGCGCAACACTCCTGTGTCTTATTGAAGACCGGTGAGATAGGAGGCCAGGGCCTCGATCTCCTCGTCGGTGAGATGCTTGGCCACGGCGGTCATCATCTGACCGTTGTGGGTGGCGGAACGTTCCCCGGCGCGGTAGGCCCGCAGCGCGTTGGCGGCGTAGGTGGCCTGCTGGCCCGCGACGTGCGGATAGCCGGCGGCCGGGTTGCCGGTCCCGGTGGGGCCATGGCAGCCGGCGCAGCCGGGGATGCCGCGTTCAGTGTCGCCCGCCCGGTACAGGGGCTGCGCGATGGCGACAGCCGCTTCGCTGGCGACGCCCGGCTTGGCGGTCTGCGCGGCGTAGTAGGCGGCGAGGTCGGCGATGTCCTCGTCGGACAGGTTGGCGGCCTGCGAAGACATCAGCACGTTGTTGCGGGCGCCGGAGCGGAACGCTTCCAGCTGTGCCGCCAGGTAAACCTCGCCCTGGCCGGCCAGGCTGGGCCATTCAGGGTTGCCGCTGTTGCCCTTGGGGCCATGGCAGGCCATGCAGGTGGCGGCCTTGGCTTCGCCCTTGCCGGCATCGCCGCCGGTGAACAGATTGCCTTCGGCGGATTCAGCCGCTGCCACCAGGGGCAGGCAGAGGGTGAGGGCGAGGACCAGACGCTTCATGAATGGAAAACTCCGCAGGTGCGCACGGCCGGGCTGGCGGCAAGTGCGGCAAATCGTTGAAGATGAGCGCTGATTCTACACGCTCGCAGCCCGTTGATGACACCAAATCCCTTTGCCCGGGCCCAGTTCCTGCTTTCCTGCGCACAGACGCGCCAGCTGCCCGAGGACGCCGTCCCCGAGGTGGCATTCGCCGGGCGCTCCAATGCCGGCAAGTCCTCGGCGCTCAATGCCTTGTGCAGCCAGAAGCAGCTCGCGCGGGTCTCCAAGACCCCGGGGCGCACCCAGCTGATCAACCTGTTCGAGATTCCGGGGGCGCGGCTGGTCGACCTGCCGGGCTACGGCTATGCCCAGGTGCCCGGCGAGATGCGCCGCGACTGGGGCAAGCTGATCGGGGCCTACATGGAGACCCGCAGCAATCTCACCGGGGTGGTGCTGATCATGGACATCCGCCATCCGCTGACCGATTTCGATCTGCAGATGCTGGACTGGGCGGCTGGGCGCCAGATGCGCATGCACCTCCTGCTGACCAAGGCCGACAAGCTCGGTTTCGGCGCGGCCAAGAACACCCTGTTGAAAGTCCAGAAGGCCATTGTCGAGCGTGCCCAGCCGGAAACCACCACGGCCCTGTTCTCGGCGGTCAGCCGCCAGGGGCTGGACCCCGCGCGTGCCCTGCTGATGCAATGGCTGGGGCTCAAACCCTCATCGACCGGAGCTTCCGATGTCCAAGCCTGAGTTTGACCTGATCGTTTTCGGTGCCACCAGTTTCGTTGGACAGATCCTCACCCGCTATCTCTACGAGCGTCACGGGGCCTCGGGCGGGGAAGTGCGCTGGGCCATGGCCGGGCGTTCCACGGCCAAACTGGAGCAGCTGCGCGCGACGCTGGGTACGGGCAGTGAGGCGCTGCCGATCCTCATTGCCGACGCCGCGGACCTGGATGCGCTCAAGGCGCTGTGCGGACGCACGCGGACCGTGGTGTCCACCGTCGGCCCGTACGCCCTGTTCGGCACGCCGCTGGTCGAGGCCTGTGTGCAAACCGGCACCGACTACTGCGACCTCACCGGCGAAGTGCAGTGGATCGACGAGATGATCCGCCGCTTCGAGCCCCAGGCGAAGGCGTCCGGCGCCCGCATCGTGCATTGCTGCGGCTTTGATTCGATTCCGTCGGACCTCGGCAACTGGGTGCTGCAGCAGGCCGCGCAGACCCGGTTCGGGGCGCCGTGCACGCGCGTGAAGATGCGCGTGAAAGCGCTGCGCGGAGGCTTTTCCGGGGGCACCGTCGCCAGCCTGATGAACGTGGTGAAGCTGGCCACCCAGGATCCCGACCTGCGCAAGCGCCTGGGCGACCCCTACCTGCTGTGCCCACCGGATGCCCGGGGGCAGGGCCGCCAGCCTGACGTTAAGGGCCCGAGCTTCGATGCCGAGTTCAAGGGCTGGTCGGCCCCCTTCGTGATGGCCGCCATCAACACGCGCGTAGTGCAGCGTTCCAACGGGGTGGCGGGCCAGCCCTGGGGCACGCGCTTCCAGTACGACGAGGGGATGATGACCGGCCCCGGACTGCGCGGGCGCATGACTGCGATCAGTGTCACGGCGGGCTTGGCCGGCTTCATGCTGGGCACCGCCCTGTCGCCGGTGCGTTGGGTGCTGGAGCGGTACGTGGTGCCGAAGCCCGGCGAAGGCCCGACACCCGAACAGCAGCGCACCGGCTTCTTCGACCTGCGGTTCCACGGTCGCACCGATGATGGCCGCAGCCTGCGCGCCAAGGTCACCGGCGATCGCGATCCCGGCTACGGCTCCACCGGCAAGATGCTGGGCGAGGCGGGCGCCTGCCTGGCACTGGACATCCCCGACCTGCCCGGCGGCTTCTGGACCCCCTCCACCGCCTTCGGCCAGAAACTGGTGGACCGCCTCCAGACGCACGCCGGCCTCCAGTTCGCGGTGGAGCCGGCGGAAGCCTGAGCCGCCGCGCGGCGCCTTCCGCCGAAGCAGTCACGACAACGATATGACGTTGAAATCGGCGTGAAGCGTCTTTGTCTCGGAACGATCGCCCGCTGTAGCGCGTTGTGAGCGACGGCCGCTTGTGCGGCGCCGGCGCGCAGGAAGCGCAGTGTATCGGGCTCATACATGAGCATTTGTCAGGCACATCCCTGTGCCTGCCCCCTTCGGGGCTACGCGCAGTTTTCGTTCCAGACAAAACTGTCGAGCACCGCCGGCTTGCAGCCAGTCGAGCGCAGTAGTTTCACGGCGATTTCATAAGAAAGCGCCCGGTGATCGGGGATATCACCGGGCGACCAACTCCGGCCTTTGGGGGGATGCCGGAATTCCGCCTAGGGAGTGGAGGCGGGAGTGACGGAAGGGATGGCCGTCACTCGCAGACTTGGAGTGCATCCAGGCAGGGAAGTTCCGGGCCGGTTTCCCGAAATTTTCGCCCAGCGCAATGTAAGATTATCCCTACATATGAAAATCAACCGCTTACTGCATGGCGTAGGGCGGTTGAATGTCAGGAAATTGTCAATAAACACATCAAAATCAATGAGATGAGACGATTCAGCCGTGAGAGGCATCCCAGTTGTCCCCGAGGCCCGGTTCGGCGACCAGCGGTACCGTGAGGACGGATGAGCGGCACATGCGCTCGGACAGCGGCTGTGCCAGCGCCTTGAGGGTGTCGGTGGGGCCCTCGAACACCAGTTCGTCGTGGACCTGCATGATCATCCGCACCGCCGGCGCCTCGCGGGCGAGGAAGGCATGGACGTCGAGCATGGCGGCCTTGATCAGGTCCGCCGCGGTGCCCTGCAGGGGCGCGTTGATGGCGGTCCGTTCGGCGTACTGCCGCTGCGCCGCGTTGCGGGCGTTGATGTTCGGCAGGTAGAGCCGGCGGCCGCGCAGGGTTTCCACATAGCCCCGCTTGCGTGCCTGTTCGCGGGTGCCGTCCATGAACGCCTTCACGCCCGGGTAGCGGGTGAAGAAGCGCTCGATGATCTCGGCCGCCTCGTTGCGACCGACGCCGATGTTGCGGGCGAGCCCGAAGGCGGAGATGCCGTAGATCAGGCCGAAGTTGATGGCCTTGGCGGCGCGCCGCTGCTCGCTGCTGACGGCTTCGAGATCGACGCCGAACACCTCGGCGGCGGTGGCGCGGTGAATGTCCTGGCCGGCGCGGAAGGCGCCCAGCAGCTTCTCGTCGCCGGAGAAATGCGCCATCAGCCGCAGCTCGATCTGCGAGTAGTCGATGGACAGCAGGCTGCACCCCTCCGCCGGCACGAAGGCCTGGCGGATACGCCGCCCCTCGTCGGTGCGGATGGGGATGTTCTGCAGGTTGGGGTCGGAGGACGACAGCCGCCCGGTGGCGGCCACCGCTTGGTGGTAGCTGGTGTGGATGCGCCCGGTCTTCGGGTTCACCATCTGCGGCAGGGTTTCGGTGTAGGTGGAGCGCAGCTTGGAGACGCTGCGCCACTCCAGGATCAGCCGTGGCAGCGGGTGTTCCTCGGCCAGCACTTCCAGCACGTCCTCGGCGGTGGAGGGTTCCCCCTTGGGGGTCTTGCTCACCACCCGCAGGCCAAGCTGGTCGAACAGGATGGCGCCGAGCTGTTTCGGCGAGCCCAGGTTGAAGGGCTGCCCGGCGGCCTCATGGCAGTCCTTTTCCAGCGTCTCCATGCGCTGTGCCAGCTCGGTGCTGATGCGCCTGAGCAGCGGCACGTCGACGCCGACGCCGTGGTACTCCATGTCCGCCAGCACCGGCACCAGCGGCATTTCCAGTTCGCGATAGACCGCGTCCAGCGCCGGTTCAGCGGTCAGCCGGGGATGCAGGGCCTCGTGCAGCCGCAGGGTGATGTCGGCGTCTTCGGCGGAATACGGCGCTGCCTGCTCCAGCGCAACCTGGTTGAAGGTCAGCTGTGCCTTGCCCTTGCCGGCGATGTCGGAAAAGGTGGTGGTGGTGTGGTCGAGATAGCGCTTGGCCAGCGTGTCCATGTCATGGCGGTGGCCGGCGGCATCGAGCACATAGCTTTGCAGCATGGTGTCGTGCGCCACACCCTGCACCGAGATGCCGTGGCGACGCAGCACATTGAGGTCGTACTTGAGGTGCTGTCCGAGCTTGGGGCGGCGGGGATCTTCCAGCAGCGGCTTCAGCCGTTGCAGCACGGCCTCCATCGGCAACTGGGCGGGCGCGCCCATGTAGTTGTGGGCCAGCGGCAGGTACCAGCCTTCGCCGGCCTTGACCGCGAAGGCGAGGCCGACGAGGCCGGCCTGCTGGGCGTCGAGGGCGTCGGTTTCGGTGTCGAGGCAGATCAGCTCGGCCGCTTCCAGCGCGGCGATCAGGGCGTCGAAGTCGGCCTCGGTGGTGATGCAGCGCACCGCGGTGGGCTGGGCATTGGCCGGGGACGCAGCGGGTTCGGCGGGCGCGGGCGCCGGTTCGCCGTCGGGCACCACCGCCTCCACCGCACGGGCGGCGCGTTCGGGTTTGAAGCCCAGCCGCTCGAACAGGGCGGCCATGGCGTCCTCGTCGCGTTCGCCGGGGCGCAGGCTGTCCAGCGGCACCGGCAGTTCCACGTCGCAGACGATGGTGGTGAGCCGTTTCGACAGCGGCAGGTGGTCCAGTGCGGCCCGCAGGTTCTCGCCCGCCTTGCCCTTGATGGCATCGGCCTGGGCCACCAGCGCGTCCAGGCTGCCGTATTCGTTGAGCCACTTCGCGGCGGTCTTGGGGCCAACCCCGTGGACGCCGGGAATGTTGTCGCTGGTGTCCCCCATCAGGGCGAGGTAGTCGATGATCTGCTCGGGCTTCACGCCGAACTTTTCGACCACGCCGGCGGGGTCCATGCGGCGGTTCTTCATGGTGTCGAGCAGGTGGACGTGATCGTCCACCAGCTGGGCCATGTCCTTGTCGGAGGTGACGATCACCACATCCAGGCCCTGTTGCCGCGCCTGCTGCGCCAGGGTGCCGATGACATCGTCGGCCTCGACGCCGTCCACCGCGAACACCGGCAGGCCCATGGCCTGGATCAGCTCGGTCACTCGCGGAAACTGCGACTTGAGGTCTTCCGGGGTTTCGCCGCGATTGGCCTTGTACTCGGGATACCAGTCCTCACGGAAGGTCTTGCCCGAAGGGTCGAAGACCACGCAGAAGCGCTCGGGCGCGTAGTCCTTGAGCAGCCGTTTGAGCATGTTGTACATGCCGAACACGGCGCCGGTGGGCTCGCCGCGGGCGTTGGTGAGCGGGGGCAGCGCGTGATAGGCGCGGAACAGCCAGGACGAGCCGTCAACGAGAATCAGCGGCCCGGTGCTCATGGCAGCAGGATCTCGCCGCGCAGCAGGTCGTCGAGGCTCTCGCGGGCACGGATCAGATGCACCTGATCGCCATCCACCATCAGCTCCACCGGGCGCGGGCGGGTGTTGTAGTTGGAGGCCATGACGAAGCCATAGGCACCGGCGGTGCGGACTGCCAGCAGGTCCCCTTCGGCCAGGGCGAGCGGGCGCCCCTTGCCAAGCCAGTCACCGGTCTCGCAGATGGGGCCGACCACGTCGTAGTCGTGCACGGGGGCGTCGCTGTGGGCCACCACACGCTGGATGTCCATCCACGCCTGATAGAGGGTGGGGCGCAGCAGATCGTTCATGGCGGCGTCGACGACGGCGAAGTGCTTGTCCTCGCCCGCCTTGAGCGCTTCCACGCGCATCACCAGGATGCCGGCTTCCCCGACAATGGCGCGCCCCGGCTCACAGCCGATGCTCAGGTCCCGCCCTGACAGCCGCTGTTTGACGGCCGCTGCCCAGGCCGCCGGTTCCGGCGGCACTTCATCCCGATAGCGGACCCCGAGGCCGCCGCCGACATCGATATGGGTCAGTGTGATGCCGCGCGCTGCCAGCCGGTCGATCATGGCCAGCACCCGGTCCAGCGCGTCGAGCAGCGGCTGGATGTCCAGCAACTGCGAGCCGATGTGACTGGCAATGCCGCGCAGGGTGATGCCGGGAAGCGTGGCGGCCTCCGCATACAGGGCTTCGGCGCGCGGGATGTCGATGCCGAACTTGTTGTCCCGCATGCCGGTGGAAATGTACGGATGCGTCTTCGCATCCACATCAGGATTGACCCGCAGTGCCACGGGTGCCTTCTGGCCGCGTTTGACAGCGACGGCGTTGAGGCGGTGCAGCTCGGAGGCGGACTCCACATTGAAGCAGCCGATGCCGGCTTCGAGCGCGAGCTGCATCTCCAGTTCGGTCTTGCCGACCCCCGAAAACACCACCTTGGCGGGATCGCCACCGGCGCGCAGGACGCGCACCAGCTCGCCGCCGGAGACGATATCGAAGCCACTGCCCAGGCGTGCCAGCACGTTGAGCACGGCAATGTTGGAATTGGCCTTGACCGCGAAGTGCACCTGGTGGGTCTGACCGGCCAGTGCGTCACTGAACGCGCGGTAGCGCTGCTCGATGGCGGCACGCGAATAGACGTAGGCGGGTGTGCCATGGCGTTCTGCGATGGCGGTCACCGGCACCTGCTCGGCGTGCAGCCGGCCGTCGCGATATTCGAAGGCGCTCACGGCTGTTCCCTGGACGCGGGGTCCTGCTCCGGCGCCGCCGGGGGTGGGTCATCGGGCAGATACAGCGCGCCGGTCTGACCACAGGCGGCCAGCAGGCAGATCATCATCATGAGAGCGGTGAGTCGCATGGCGTGCTCCGGTGTCCCGGAGTCTGGGAGAATAGGGCCGTCCATTCTACTGCCAGCGACCCATGACCCTGCACGAGACTGAAACCGAAGTCGTTCTCGAACCCGCTTCCCCGGCGGATGCCGCCGTGATCTGGCTGCATGGGCTGGGCGCAGACGGACGCGATTTCGTGCCGATCGTGCCGGAACTGGGGCTGCCGGCGGCGCACCGCATTCGGTTCATCTTCCCGCATGCGCCGGTGCGTCGGGTCACGCTGAATGGCCACATGCCGATGCGGGCCTGGTTCGACATCTACAGCCTCGATCGCGAAGGCCCGCAGGACCGCGAGGGCATCGAGGCATCGCGTGACCGCATCCTGGCGCGCATCGGCGATCTCACCGACAGCGGCATCGCCGCATCCCGCATCGTACTGGCAGGATTCTCACAGGGTGGCGCGATCGCCCTGCACACCGCCCTGCGGTACGCCCCCGGTCTTGCCGGGCTGCTGCCCCTGTCCACCTATCTGCCGCAGGCGGCCACCCTGACGGCCGAGACCGCCGTGGCCCCGAAGGCGCTGTCAGTGCTGATGATGCACGGGCGTTTCGATCCGGTATTGCCCATCGGGCTCGGCGAGGCCGCTCGGGACCAGGTGCAGCAGCTGGGCTATGCGGTGGATTGGCGCCACTATGCCATGCAGCACCAGGTATGCATGGAGCAGATCACCGAAATCGGAGAGTGGCTGGTCGGGCGGCTGCCGCCCGTCTGATCCCGAGTCCGCGATCAGCGGACATGCTCGGACTCGACCGGTTCCGGTAGCGGATCGCGGGCCGCGCGTTCGCACTCGCTGCGCTCGGGCTCCAACAGGTGGCTGCACTCCTTCACCCGCCATTCGCGGGTGCCGTGGTATACCGACGGGGCCGAGCAGCCGGCAAGGACCACCAGGGTGGTCAGGACGGTTAGCATGCGCATGGCGGCCTCGACGTTCTTCCAGGGACCGGAGTGTTGCCAAACCTTCGCTTCGTCGCAACCGGCCCGCGCCATGTCCGCCATTCTTTCCATCGCTGACCTCAACAAGACCTACGCCTCCGGGCACGTGGCCCTCAAGGACATCAATCTGGACATCCGGCGTGGCGAGATCTTCGCCCTGCTGGGCCCCAACGGGGCCGGCAAGACCACGTTGATCAGCATTGTCTGCGGTCTGGTGAATGCCAGTGCCGGGACCATCGTTGCCGATGGGCACGACATCCATCGCGACTACCGCGTCGCCCGCAGCAGGATCGGCCTGGTGCCGCAGGAACTGACCACCGACGCCTTCGAGAGTGTCTGGGCAACGGTGTGCTTCAGCCGCGGCCTGTTCGGCAAGCCGCCCAATCCGACCTTCATCGAAAAGATCCTGCGCGACCTGTCACTGTGGGACAAGAAGGACGCCCGCATCATGACGCTGTCCGGCGGCATGAAGCGGCGCGTGATGATTGCCAAGGCGCTGTCGCACGAGCCCAGCATCCTGTTTCTGGACGAACCGTCCGCCGGCGTCGATGTCGAGCTGCGGCGCGACATGTGGGCCATGGTGCGGCGCCTGCGCGATAACGGGGTGACCATCATTCTCACCACCCACTACATCGAGGAAGCCGAGGAGATGGCCGACCGCATCGGCGTCATCCGCAAGGGCGAGCTGATTGTGGTGGAGCCCACCCGCACGCTCATGCAGCGGCTGGGCAAGAAGGCGCTCGCCATCCATCTGCAGCAGCCGCTGGCGACGTTGCCGGAGGCGCTGTCCGATCTGCCGCTGGCATTGGAAGACGACGGCCACCGGCTGGTCTACACCTACGATGCCCAGGCCGCTGATACCGGCATCGCGCCGCTGCTGCGCCGGCTCGGCGAGCAGAGCATCGAGTTCAAGGACCTGCAGTCGCGCGAGAGCTCGCTGGAGGAGATTTTTGTCAGCCTGGTGCAGGACGCCGCATGAACCGTCACGCCATTCTCGCCATCTACCGTTTCGAGATGGCCCGCACCTTCCGCACCCTGGCGCAGAGCATTGCCTCGCCGGTGATCTCGACCACGCTCTATTTCGTGGTGTTTGGCGCCGCCATCGGCGGCCGCGTGGGCGAGATCGACGGCATTGCCTATGGCGCCTTCATCATCCCCGGCCTGGTGATGCTGTCGCTGTTGTCCGAAAGTATTTCCAACGCCGCCTTCGGCATCTACATGCCGCGTTGGTCCGGCACCATCTACGAGGTGCTGTCAGCGCCGGTGAGCGTGGTCGAAATCGTGCTCGGCTATGTCGGCGCTGCTGCCACCAAGTCGGTGATGATCGGCACCATCATCCTGCTCACCGCGCGTCTGTTCGTGCCCTACGAGGTGGCGCACCCGCTGTGGATGGTGGTGTTTCTGGTGCTGACCGCCGTCACCTTCAGCCTGTTCGGCTTCATCCTCGGGGTATGGGCGGACGGCTTCGAAAAACTGCAGATCATCCCGCTGCTGGTGGTGACGCCGCTGACCTTTCTCGGTGGCGCCTTCTACTCCATCACCATGCTGCCCGAGCCCTGGCAGCAGCTCAGCCTGTTCAACCCCGTGGTGTATCTGGTGAGCGGATTCCGCTGGGCCTTCTTCGGCAGCGCCGATGTCGACATCGCCATCAGTCTGGGCATGACCCTGGCGTTTCTGGTGGCCTGCCTGCTGTTCGTCACCTGGATCTTCCGCACCGGGTATCGTCTGAAGTCTTGACGGCGCAGTCGGTGCTGGCCGGGGGCACGGCATTCTTGAATGGGGGAGCTTATGCAGACCTACGATTGGCGTGGCGTGAAGGTCTTTGCGCTGATGGATCTGGTGGTGACGGGTGCGTTAGCGGTGCCGGTACTGTCGGCCTGGGTACTGGCGCTGCTGCTGTCCGGCTTGGGGACGCAGGGGGCGCCGTCGGACTGGTTGCCGTTGCCGCTGACGACAATGATCTTCTGCAATCTGGCCGGGGTGCTGGGGGTGTTGTGGAACGGGCTACGCCTGTTCCGGCCCGAGCCGCTGTGGGTGCGGATGGATCAGTGGGGGCGGGTGGCGGTGGCGGCGCTGTTCGTTTACTACCTGCTGGTGCATGACGCGCCGGTGGTGTTCTGGCTGTTCGTCGGCACCGAACTGGCGGGCAGTCTGGTGGCGTGGAGGACGCTGCAAACGAAAGGCCGCTGATCGGGCGTCGATCAGCGGCCTTGGGTGCCGGGGGGTGGCTTACAGGTGCAGCCCGCACTCCGTTTTCGGCTTGCCGGCCCAGCGGCCGCTGCGGCCCTCCCCCTTGACGGTGCAGTGGGTGCAGCCGATGGAGTTGTAGCCTTCCGCCACCAGCGGGTGGAACGGCAGGTCGTGCTCGCGGATGTAGGCGTCGCGTTCGTCCCGGGTGACATCGATCATCGGGTTGAACTTGAGAATGCCGCGGCGCACTTCAAAAATTTCCATGCCGGCACGGTTGTCGGTCTGCCAGCCCATCAGGCTGGACACCCACACGGCGTAGTTGGGCTTGATCGCCTCCAGCGGCTCGACCTTGTTGATGGAGCAGCAGAAGTCGGGGTTCTTGCTCCACGTCTGATCATCCACCGTGAACTGGTGTTTCCAGTCTTCGGCCTTGATGTCGAACACTTCCAGCCCGTACTCCTTGGACAACCGGTCCCGGTAGGTGATGGTTTCCAGGAAGTGATAGCCGGTGTCGATGAAGGCGATCTTCTGTCGTGGTTGGAAGCGATGGATGATGTGCAGGAAGTACGCCGACGTTGCCGCGAACGAGGACGTCACCAGAACCCGGTCGACATCGAAGTCGCGGTAGAACTGCTGAATGCGCGCCTCGAAGCCCATGGTCTTGTAGCGGGCATTGAGGTCGGCGATCTCGGCCAGGCTCAGGCCCGAGGAATTGGGTTCCTCGGGGATGACGGCGGGCGGCGGTGTGGCAAGTGCGGTGTCCATGGCGCATAGTCTAGTGCGGAATATGCGCCGTGGTTCTCATAATAAAAAAGCGTTATATGAAAAGAAGGCCCGCAGAGGCATGGTGAGGCCTCAGGTATCCGCCAGAGCCTTGCGCACGAAGGTCGGCAGGGCGAAGCAGGCATCGTGAATCTGCCGGTTGTAGTACTGCGTATCCAGGGCATCGGCCTGCTCGAGCCGCCGCGCCAGTCCGCCGCCCTGCTTCAGCGCAATCGACCCGCTCCACCAGCCGCTGGGATAGATCATCTGCGGAAAGTGCAGCAGATGAGTCTCGGCGAAGCCCGCCTCGCGCATGGCGGCATGCATCTCCTGGATCAGCGACAGATGCAGCAGCGGTGATTCGGACTGCTGCACCAGCATGCCGTCGGGCTTCAGCGCGCGGATGCAGTCGCGGTAGAACTTGAGGCCGAACAGGCCTTCCGCCGGCCCCACCGGGTCGGTGGAGTCGATGATGATCAGGTCGATGCTTCCGGGGGCGGCATCCTTCATCCACTGGATGCCATCACCGAAGAACAGGGTGGCGCGCGGGTCGTCGTTGCGGTCACACAGCTCGGGGAAGTATTGCTCGGACAGGCGGGTGACCCGTTCGTCGATCTCCACCTGGGTGGCGGCCTTCACTTCCGGATGCTTGAGCACTTCGCGCAGGGTGCCGCAGTCGCCACCGCCCACCACCACCACGGTCTCGGGATTGGGGTGGGAGTTGAGCGCCGGGTGGCTCATCATCTCGTGGTAGAGAAAGTTGTCGCGGGTGCTGACCATGGTGCAGCCATCAATGGTCATCAGGTAGCCGCAGCTGTCGGTCTCGAAGATCTCGATCTTCTGATAGGGGGTCTGCTCCTCGTGAATCTTGCGGCCCTTGAGGGCGAAGGCCGTGCCGGTGGCCTCGACCGCTTCCGAGATCCAGGACTGATCGAGTGACATCGCAAATCCCATATAAAATGTGAGGGGCGCCGAGTATATCGGCTCTCCCTCCGCCGCCGAGTGACGCCCCCGTGAAAACGCCTGCCTGGACCGCCGCCGACGCTGCCGAGCGTTACAACCTGCCGCATTGGGGCGATGGCTATTTCAACGTCAGTGCCGAAGGGCATCTGATGGTGCAGCCGTTCCGAGACGCCTCGCCGGTGGCCGTGGACCTCTACCGTCTCGCCCAGCAGTTGCCCCGCGAGGGGCTGGACCTGCCGGTGCTGGTGCGCTTCACCGACATCCTGCGCGATCGGGTGGACATGCTGTGCGATGCCTTTGCCGGGGTCATTGCCGACTACGGCTATCAGGGGCGCTACACCGCGGTGTACCCGATCAAGGTCAACCAGCAGGCCTCGGTGGTTGAGGCCATCGTCGGCCACGGGGGCAGCCGGGTGGGCATCGAGGCCGGGTCCAAGCCGGAACTGGCCGCGGTGCTGGGGCTGGCGCCGCCCGGCAGCATCGTGGTCTGCAACGGGTACAAGGATCGTGCCTACATCCGCCGCGCACTGATCGGCGGCAAGCTGGGGCACCGCGTCTACATCGTGGTGGAAAAGCTCAGCGAGCTGCCGCTGGTGCTGGAGGAGTCGGCGCGGCTGGAGGTGGCGCCGCTGATCGGCCTGCGGGTGCGGCTGGCGAGTTCGTCTGAATCCACCCAGCAGAACACCGGCGGCGAGAAGGCCAAGTTCGGGTTGACCACGCCGCAGATTCTGGAGGCCGTTGAACATCTGCGCGCCGCCGGCCGGCTCGACAGCGTGCAGATGATCCATTTCCATCTTGGCTCGCAGGTCGCCAATGTCGGCGACATTGCCCGCGGCCTGCGTGAAGCCGCGCGCTTCTATGTGGAGCTGCGCCAACTGGGCGCGCCGGTGCAGGTGCTGGATGTGGGCGGCGGCCTCGGGGTCGACTATGAGGGCACACGCTCGCGCTCGTTCTGCTCGATGAATTACTCGGTGCGGGAATACGCCCGCACCATCGTCCGCACCGTCCAGCAGGTCTGCGACGACGCCGGCGTGCCGGCGCCCGACCTGGTGAGCGAATCCGGACGTGCGCTGACGGCGCACCACGCCGTGCTGATCGCGGATGTGGTGGATTCGGAGGTGGTACCAAGCGCGGCACTGCCGGCGCTGGCGGACGATGCGCCGCCGCTGCTGCAGGAGTTTGCCGACCTGCTGGCGGAGCTCTCCGAGCGCGGCCCGCTGGAGAGCCTCTACGAGTCCAACACGCTGTTGTCTGAGGCCCATGGGCTTTACACCGATGGCCGTCTCAGCCTCGCCGACCGCGCCTGGGCCGAACGTGCCCATGTGGCGGTGGCCCGCGCCCTGCTGCCGCAGCTGGATCCCGGGATCCGCGCGCACCGGGAGGCCCGCGAGAAGCTGTCCGAGCGACTGTCCGCCAAGTATTTCTGCAACTTCTCGGTGTTCCAGAGCGTGCCGGATGCCTGGGCCATCGATCAGGTGTTTCCCATCCTGCCGATCCACCGGCTGGATGAGATGCCGGCCGAGCGGGCGCGCCTGTGCGACCTGACCTGCGACTCCGACGGGCGACTGGACCAGTACGTCGACCGCGAAGGCTTGATGCCGACGCTGGCGCTGCATGCGCTTCAGCCGGACCAGCGCTACCTGCTGGGCTTCTTCATGGTGGGGGCCTACCAGGAGATTCTCGGCGACATGCACAACCTGTTCGGCGACACCAACGCCGTCGACGTGGTGCTGGATGCCGGGGCGCCGCAAGGCTGGCGCCTGGAGGGTGCCGAGTTCGGAGACCGCACCGACGAGCTGTTGCGCTATGTCCACCTTGCGCCGGAAAAACTGGCCCAGGCCTACCGTCGCAAGGTGGCCGCCAGTGACATCCCGGCCGCTCAGCGCGCCGCCCTGCTGGCCGAGCTGGAAGCGGGCCTGGCCGGCTACACCTACCTGTCCGAATAGTCGGCGATGTCCTCAGACGAGGTGCTCAATGTCGCGGCCTACCGCTTCGTGCCGCTGGCGGATCTGCCGTCGCTGCGCGAGCGCCTGCTCGCGGCTGCCCAGGCTGCCGACCTGAAAGGCACGGTGTTGCTGGCGCCGGAAGGTATCAATCTGTTTCTGGCCGGTGCCGAGGCGGCGCTGCGGGGCTTTCTCGCGGCGTTGGCGGCAGACCCCCGCTTCGACGGGATGGAGGTGAAGGAAAGCCGCTCGCCGACCCGACCGTTTCGCCGTCTGAAGGTGAAGATCAAGCGCGAGATCATCCGCATGGATCATCCCGCCCTGCAGCCGGCCCAGGGACGTGCACCGGCGGTGGATGCGGCCACCCTGGCGCGCTGGCTGGATGCCGGCGTCGACGATGCCGGACGCCCGGTGCGCCTGCTCGACACCCGCAATGCCTTCGAGGTGGACCATGGGGCATTCGATGCCGCGCTGGACTGGCGTCTGAACCGGTTCACCGAGTTCCCGGCGCAGCTGCGCCAGCATGCCGATGCCTTGCGCGATGTCACCGTGGTCAGCTATTGCACCGGGGGCATCCGCTGCGAGAAAGCTGCCCTGCTGATGCGTGAACTGGGGCTGGAACACAGCTACCAGCTCGATGGTGGCATTCTCAAGTACTTCGAAACCGTGGGGCGCCGGCACTACCACGGCGGCTGTTTCGTGTTCGACCAGCGCGAAGTGCTGGACGACGATCTGCGCCCGACCGCGCCCCGCTGAGTCAGGCCTGCCGGGACAACGCCTCGGTCAGCAATGCCACCACCACCTTGTCCTGCAGGGACCTCGGTTGTTGCAGTTGCATCCGTGCCAGATGCGGCTGCCAGCGGGGATCGGGACGACCCGCCCGCAGCGCGCGCCACAGCAGCCGCCATTTCGGGGTGCGCGCGGCCAGGGTCTTGACCACCGGCAGCGCACGCGACAGCGCCAGCTCGATGTCGGTGAAGTCGTGTCCGAACGGGTAGTCCGGGAACAGCCCGCGCGCCTTCAGCGGCGCCAAGCGCGCGGCCAGCGTCTGCGGGGTGTTGTCGCGGCAGTCGGCGGGGACGGTCCAGTCCGGTTCGATCTTGCCGGCGGCCCGGGCCTGTTGCAGCAAGCCGGCCTGGAAGCGGCTGTCGGCGATGGCGATGAGGGCCTTGGCCACTTCGCTGTCGGTCCTGGCGCGCAGGTCGGCGATGCCGTACTCGGTGATGACGATATCGCGCAGGTGGCGCGGGATGGTGCAGTGGCCGTAGTTGAACACGATGTTCGACACCGTCTCGCCGCCGCTGTCGCGGGCTGCCCGCACCATCAGCACGCTGCGGCCGCCCGGCAACTGGTGGGCCATGGCGACGAAGTTGTATTGCCCGCCGACCCCGGACACCACGCGACCGTCCGCGAGGCCGTCGGAGACCGCTGCGCCGCCCAGGGTCATTATCATCGCGGTGTTGATGAAGCGGGCGTCCACCCGCTGCGCGGTGTAGAGCCGCGGGTTGGCATCGAGCTGGTTGACCTTCTCCACCCCGGTCATGGCGATGCGCTGGCGCTGGTCCGCCGGCAGGTCGCGCAGTGCCTGATAGAAGGCATTGGGGCCGAGGAAGAAGCCGCCGTGCAGCACCACGCCGCGGCGCAGCGCCGGGCCCAGGCAGTGCGCGGCCATCTCGGCACGCGCCGCCGGGTCGGCAACGTTGGCGCGAATGCGGCGGCCGTCGGGCGCGATCAGCTCGCCGTTGTCGTAGCGGGTGTCGTCGTTGAACAGCCCGTGGTGTTGCAGGCGCGCGAAGTCGTGGCCGCGGATCACCCGCACCCCCTGCCGTTCCAGGCCGTCGAGCACGGCCGGTGTCAGCCGCGCCGGATCGACCTCGCCCTGATTGACCAGTTGTTGCAGGGCCCAGAAGTCGTAGACCTCGCGGGTCAGCACGCCCGCATCCATCAGGTGCAGGAAGCCGTCCACGAACATCTCGGTGGCGCCATACAGGCCGCGCGAGAAGGGCGCGAGACCGCCGTCACGGTCGATCAGGGCGCGGTACCGGGCGTCGATGCCGAAGGCCGACACCGCCTCGCGGTACAGGGCGTTGTCGCGATGGCGGGTGATGGCGCTGTGGACGATGGCATCGCCGAGCTGGCCGATGCCGATCTGCAGGGTGCCGCCGTCCTTCAACAGGGTGGAGGCGTACAGGCCGATGGCGTGGTCAGCGTTGCCGACTGCCATCTTCGGCGTCGGGAACAGGGCGTGGTGGTAGCGGGGGTGATCGATGAGGTGATCGAAGGTGTCGGCCGGCACCTCGGCATCGTGGCCCATGAAGGGCAGTTGCGGGTTCACCTGCGCCACCACCGCCACCCTGCGCTCGCCGCGGGCTTCGGCCTCGCGCAGCAGGCGCACCAGCTCGGGGCCGGTGTCCGGGTTGGAGGAGAGGGAATAGCGTGGGCCGTCGGCACCGTCTTCCACGCCCACCATCTGCGCGCAGACATTGCAGCCCTGCAGAAACACGTCGCGCGCGGCGAAGGTGTAGTTGGTGCTGATGTAGTCGCGCTGGGCGGCGGCGTTGCCGAGCAGGCTGCCGGGCTGGAAGAAGAACTCGCGCACACGGACATTGGGCGGCAGGCGGCCCTTGGCGCGGTCGGCCACGTAGTCCAGCTCCGGGGCATCCCCGAACACGCGGTCGAGGAAGGGTTCGAGGAAGGCCTGTTCAATGGCATTGCCCGGAACCGGCCGCGCCAGCGACAGGGCGGTGAGGATCGTCAGCTGCAGATCCGGCTCGGCCCGGGCGCGGGCGTAGAGCGCATTGATCAGCGCCACCGGCTTGCCCAGACCCAGCGGGATGCCCACCCGCAGGTCGCGGCCGATATGGGCGATGAGGGCATCGACACAGGCGTCAACGGTGACGTGGCGGTGCGGCGAAGGCATGGCACGGGGTCCGGGGACTAAGATCGAGCCATTGTTTCACGAGCCTGTATCGACATGAACCTGCCCCTGTTGGGTGAACGCGCCATCGATTGGGTGTCCAATGCGGTGGAGCGCCGCCTGCGCACCGAGAACTTCATCGTGGCCAATCAGACGCCGCACTCGGTGATTCTGCAGAGTGGCCTGTTGTCGGTGCGCGCCTATGACCGGCCGCGGTCACCGACGATTCCGGTGGGCGCGCGCGAGATGGCGGTGAGCCCGGTTGGCCATGGCGTGCCCATCCTGCTGGTGCCGCCGCTGGCGGCGAACTCGCTCAACTTCGACCTGCTGCCCAATCGCAGCCTGGTGCGCTATCTCAGCGCCCAGGGGTACCGGGTATATCTGGCGGACTGGGGCGATCCGGACGAGGATCATTCCCACCTCGGGCTGGCCGACTACACCACCCGCATGCTGCCGGAGGCGATTGCCGCGGTGCGCCAGCACAGTGGCGAGCGCGAGCTGACCCTGATGGGCTACTGCATGGGCGGCCTGTTCTGCCTGATCTATGCCGGTTGGGCGCAGGACCCGCAGCTGCGCAACATCGTCACCATCGCCAGCCCCATCGACTACCACCAGATGGGCGTGGCGGGGCGGCTGGCGCGGCTGATGCACCATCCCTTGCGGCTGGTGGCGCGCCATGTGCCGTTTTCGCTGGACGACATCGATCCACGCTGGCTGCGCATCCCCGGCTGGGCCTCGGCGACGGTGTTCAAGATGACCAACCCCCTGGGGGTGGTGCAGAGCTATGTCGACCTGTTGATGAACCTCTGGGACCGCGACTACGTCACCGAGTACCAGACCCAGGCCAAATGGTTCAACGACATGCACGACTATCCCGGCGGTATCGTCCAGGACTTCGTCATCCGGGTCGGGCTGGCCAACCAGATGGCGCGCGGGCGCCTGCGGCTGGGGCGTGATGACCAGGCGCTGTTCGACCGCATCGATTGCGCGCTGCTGGCCATTGCCGGCAAGACCGACCGCATCGTCACCACTGCGGCGGCGCGGCGGGTGCTGGATATCGTGTCCAGTGAAGACAAGGATTTCATGATCTGCCCCGGCGGCCATGCCGGCGTGTTTGCCGGACGCGAGGCGCCCGAGACCACCTGGGCGTTTGCGGCGGACTGGCTGTCATCGCGCTCCACGCCGAAGCCCCGGCGGCGCGGGGCCAAGGCGGGCGCTCAGGCGGCAGTGCGCAAGAAATCGACCAGCTCGGCGCGGAAACGGCGCGGGGCTTCGAAGGGAATGGCGTGACCGCAGCCGGCGATCGGCACGATCTCGGCATGCGGCACCCAGCGACGGATCATCATCTGCCCGGTGGCCGGGTACATGGTCGAGGCCATGCCCACCAGCACCCGCATGGGAATGTCGATGCCGGGTAGGGTGGGGCGCCAGTCGTAGTTGTCGCGCAGGTAGCTTTGCAGCACGTCGAGGTAGATCGTCCAGTTCACCGTGGGGGCGAGCATGCCGCCCAGGTTGCCGTAGTGGGCGAGGCGGCTGAGCTGGCGCATGGCGCCGGCATGGAAGGCATAGCCGAGAAAGGCTGTCAGCGTCTTCCAGAGGTGCCGCTGCAAGGGCTTCGGTACGCGGTTGAAGGCAAGACCGCGATAGGGTTCCAGCTCGGTCATCAGCGCCTGCCACTGGGGCAGCCGGGTCGCCTGATCTGCGCCCAGCAGGCCGTAGCGCCAGTCGTCCTGATTGGTGACGCAGGGCGCCTGGTCCATGTGCAGATAGGCGCGTACCTGATCAAAGCCATGGCGGCGGTGATACTGCAAGGCCGTGCAGGCGCCCATCGACAGCCCGCCCAGCAGGATCGGTCCGAGCTTGAGGTGCGCCAGCAGGTCGTCGAGGTCATCGGCGTGCTGGTCGAGCACGCTGGGCTGCGACAGGCTGATGGCATGGCTGGCGCCAAAGCCGCGCAGGCTGGGGAGGATGAACCGGTAGCGGCGGGTCAGCCCGGTCAGGAAGGGCAGCCACAGCTGCGAGGGCATGGCGAAGCCGTGCAGCAGCACCACCGGTTGTCCCCGGCCGATGTCGAAGTAGTGGAGGTGGGCGCCGTCGCGGGTGCGGATCCAGGCCATCGGTTCAGCCCCGGTGCACGGCCAGCGGGCCGAAGGCCTGGGCGGTCGGCATCATCGCCAGGGTGTTGATGTTGACGTGGGCGGGCAGGGTGGTGATCCAGTAGGTCGCCTCCGCCACATCCTCGGCCGTCAGCGGCTGCACGTCGGCATAGACCTGGGCCGCCTGGGCGTCATCGCCATGGAAGCGCACGTTGGAGAACTCGGTGCCGCCGGCCATGCCGGGCTCGATGTTGCTGACCCGCACCGCGGTGCCCAGCAGGTCGGCCCGCAGGTTGAGGCTGAACTGCCGCACGAAGGCCTTGGTGGCGCCATAGACGTTGCCGCCGGGATAGGGCCACTCGCCCGCCATCGAGCCGATGTTGACGATGTGCCCGCGGTTGCGCGCCACCATGCCCGGGAGGACCTGACGGGTGATCGTCATCAGCCCTTTGATGTTGGTGTCCACCATCTGCTCCCAGTCGGCCAGCGCCGCGCGATGCGCGGGTTCCAGGCCGAGGGCGAGACCGGCGTTGTTGACCAGCACATCGATGTCGCGCCAGCCCTCGGGCAGCGTCGCGAGAAAGCGCTCGGTCTCGGCGCGGTCACGGATGTCGAAGACGCGGGGCAGCGCCTTCGGGCCCAGTTCGCTGGCGAGCCGCTGGAGGCGGCCGCCGCGACGACCGGTGATGATCACCGCGTGGCCTTCCCGCACATAGCGACGCGCCATCGCCTCGCCGAATCCAGACGTGGCGCCGGTGATCAGGACAAGCATGGCGGACTCCGAGATGAAGGGGTCTGCGCTTGTACCCGAGGGGACGCCTGGGGGCAAGGCCGGCGGTGTGGCCTTAGTCGTTCTTCGCGAAGATGTAGGGGGCGCCGACGTCCAGCGCCTGCATCTGCACGTTCGCAGTGCCCAGGCTCACACCGAGCAGGTCGAGCAGGCTGGCGAGGATGCCGTCGACCAGTGCCAGTACCGGTGACAGCAAGTCCAGTACCAAGCCCAACAGCTGACCGAGCCCCAGCAGATTCAGGGCGAAGCCCAACAGGCCGCCGAAGGTCAGATGCTGGCTCAGGCCGTCGCCCAGGTCCTGGACTGCGCCACTCAGCAGGGTGCGGGTACTGGCGCCGATATGGGTCTGGTGGCTTGGGTCGGGTGTTTCAATTGCCGGCACGAAGGGGCCGGTGAAGTCAATCGGCAGCGCCCCAGTATCGGCCAGTTCCACAACGATTGGTTGGTCAATCTCCACCGTGAGCAGTCCCAGCAGGTTGACCAGAGGAGGTGGTCGTGTCACCGGCGCTGCTGGGTTGCCGAGATCGCTGACTTGGCCGATAGCGAGCCGCGCCACTGCCGTGTCGGCTAGCACGGTAGCTTCATGGACGGCGATGCCTCGGCTGGCGCAGCGCACCTCATCGAGCGTGGCTGTTGCGCTGGCCCCTTCAACTATCAGGGGCAGGCTGACGACGCCACCGCCACCGAAGACGTTGAGCAGTTGCAGATCCAGTAGCAGCCGCAGCTGTGCCGAACGGGCCTGGGTGCGCGGTGTGCCGTCGCTGTAGTAGCCGGGTCGCCCGACGGCGATCTGCGGCGGTTCGATGATGGCCAGTCGCACATTCAGGCCGAGCAGGCCCGGCAGATTGACCGACAGCGGCAGGGTCAACACCTCGCCCTGGGCCGCGCCCTGGGCCAAGGCCATCAGGAGGTCGAACAGGTTGATCGGCAGCTCATCGGCGGCACTTTCCAGGCCGGGCTCCAGCGCGATCACATCCCCCAGCCGAACCTCGCGGGCAGTGCCGCCCGCCGCGTTGGCGATCGCCGCCAGTGCGCTCTGCACCACGGGGTCGACGTTGCCGACGGCGGCGACCGTGTCCTCGACCAGCCTCAGCGCATCGGGCAGGTCGAGCGACAGGGCCAGCAGGTCATCGGGGCGGATCACCCCCAGCTCCAGTCGGGCCATTTGCAGCAGGTCGACGGTGGCATTGGCGAGGCCCTGATAGGCCAGCACGCTCAGATTGACGCTGGAGCCGAGCAGGCCACTCAGCAAGCCGTTGACCACGCCGGGGTCCCCCGCGTCCAGCGATAGCAGTGAAGTGCCGACACTGATCTGCCCAATCACCGACTGCGTGGCAAAAGCGGTAGAGCGGAGCACCGGGGTGTCGCCGCCCGCCAGTAGCGGAAACAGGGGGTCCGGGAAGGGCTGGGACAAGCGGATGCCGACCGAGGTGGCCTCGTCGATCGGAACGTTGGTGTCCAGTGTGCGCAGGCCATCAATCACCCGCTCCTGGCCGAACAGGATTTCGCTGTCGCCCTGGAGCAGGGCGTCGCCGTCAAAGCCGTTGCGGGTAAGGCTGTTGCGAACTTCGTCGCTGAGCTGGGTCGGGTCGGGATTGATGGCGCTGCAGCCGCCCACCACCCGCGCTGCATCCAGCGCTGCCAGTGAGGCAGCGCCTTGCAGGGCGCGCTTGACCTTGTACAGGCGCCCCAGCTCGATGCCGAGCATGACGGAGGCCAGCAGGGCGACGATGAGCACGCCGGCCATGACGGCCACCGCGCCCCGTTGTTGCCTCCCCCCTGTCAGACCTGGCCTGCGCATGACGCCCTCCGCCGCTTGCGATGTCGGGAGTATCCCGACTGCAGCGGTGGGGGCGGCGGTTTGCCCGACGGATGGCTGTCAGGCGCCGACGGACAGCCTTCAGCTCGCGTTTCGGGCGCGGGCGATGGCGGCGCGGACCTGGGCGGGAGCGGTGCCGCCGATATGGTTGCGCCCGTTCACCGACCCTTCCAGGGTAATGGCGTCATAGACGTCGTCGGCGATCAGGGGCGAGAAGCCCCGCAAGGTGTCGAGGTCAAGGTCGGACAGGTCGCAGCCGGCCTGGGTGGCGTGTGCCACGGCGCTGCCGACCACGTGATGGGCATCGCGGAACGGCAGGCCTTTCTTCACCAGGTAGTCGGCGAGGTCGGTGGCAGTGGAGAAGCCGCGGGCGGCCGCCTCGCGGCAGCGGTCAGCGTTGACGCGGATGTGCGGCACCATTTCGGCATAGACCTGCAGGCACAGGCTCAGGGTGTCGATGCTGTCGAACAGCGGTTCCTTGTCCTCCTGGTTGTCGCGGTTGTAGGCCAGTGGCTGGCCTTTCATCAACACCAGCAGGGCGTTGAGGTTGCCGACGGTGCGGCCGGTCTTGCCGCGCACCAGTTCGGGCACGTCCGGGTTCTTCTTCTGCGGCATGATGGAACTGCCGGTGCAGAAGCGGTCGGGCAGATCAACGAAGCCGAACATCGGCGTTGACCACAGAACCAGCTCCTCGCTCCAGCGCGACAGGTGCACCAGGCAGAGCGCGGCGGCGGCACAGAATTCGATGGCGAAGTCGCGGTCGCTGACGGTGTCCAGGGAGTTTTCGGTGACGCCGTCGAAGCCCAGTTCGGCGGCGACCCACTCGCGGTCGATCGGGTAGACGGTGCCCGCCAGGGCGGCAGCGCCGAGCGGCAGACGGTTCATCCGCGCACGGGCGTCGGCCAGGCGGCTGCGGTCGCGCAGGATCTGCTCGCGCCAGGCCAGCATGTGGTGGCCGAAGGTGACGGGCTGGGCGATCTGCAGGTGGGTGAAGCCCGGCATCAGGGTGTCGGCCTCGCGTTCGGCGAGGTCGAGCAGGTGACCGGCCAGCCGGTCCATCAGCGGCTGCAGTTCATCAATGACGTCGCGGACGTAGAGGCGGATATCGGTGGCCACCTGGTCGTTGCGGCTGCGGCCGGTGTGGAGGCGCTTGCCGGCATCGCCGATGCGCTCGGTCAGCCGCGCCTCGATGTTCATGTGCACATCTTCCAGCTCGGTCTTCCAGTCGAACTGGCCGGCCTCGATCTCGGCCTGGATGGCCGTCAGCCCGTCGACGATGGCGGTGACATCGGCGTCGTCGAGTACCCCCACCCGTCCCAGCATGCGGGCATGGGCGATGGAGCCCCGGATGTCCTGCCGGTACAGGCGGGCATCAAAACTCACAGATTCCGAAAACCGTTCCACCAGGGCGCTGGTGGATTCCTGGAAGCGACCGCCCCAGAGTTTGCCGCTGCTCATCGTTTGAGGGTCCGATGGAATGGTGGCGCGCATTATAGGCGTCGCGCCGGTCGTTCCCCGAAGGGGGCGTGCCACAATGAGGCCCCAGCCGCCTGCCGTAGCCAATGAAGCGGATCACGCCCCAGCACACTGCCACCCTGGACCTCATCCCGGAGTTCTGCCGGGCTGGTGCCCTGCTGACGCAGGCGTTCGTCCTGCAATTGGTAGCCATCGTGCTCACCCTTGCCGGGGATGCGCGTGGCGATGACGCCATCGCGCGCCTGATGATGCTGACCATCTACCTGCAATGGATCGGGCTGATCTCTTCGGGGTTGTTGTGCTGGGCGCGGCGCTGGTTGCGGGTGGCGCGCCCCGGGGTGGTGTTCTTCTTCTGCTGGGGCATGCTGGTGCTGCTGGTGTTGTTCATGTCGGACCTCGGCTATCTGGTGGTGACCGAACGGCGCTGGGTCGAGTCGCTGCCGGCGGAGTCGCGCCTGGAGTTCATCGCCCGCCACGGCACCATTGCCGCCATCGTGGTGCTGGGCGTATTGCGCTACTTCTGGGCCCGCCACCAGTGGCAGCAGAACGTCCGTGCCGAGGGCGAAGCCCGCTATCAGGCGCTCAATGCCCGTATCAAGCCCCACTTCCTGTTCAACTCCCTGAACAGTGTTGCCGAGCTGATCCATGCCCGTCCCAATGATGCCGAGCGCATGGTGGAGGACCTCTCCGATCTGTTTCGTGCCAGCCTGGAGAAGCGCGGGCAGCTGGGTGTCCTGCACGAGGAACTGGATCTGTGTCGGGCCTACCTGCGCATCGAGCAGCTGCGGCTGAGTGAAAAGCTGCAGGTGGTCTGGGATGTGCCGGATCGCCTGCGGGACTGGCGCCTGCCGATGCTGGTGGTGCAGCCGCTGATCGAGAACGCCGTGCATCACGGCGTGTCGCGGCTGAAGGGCGAGGGCACGATCCGTGTGGTGATTCGCGAGGTCAACGACCGGCTGATGGTGGATGTCGAGAACCCGATCCCGGAAACCGACGTCAGCGAGGCGCAGGTGGGGCGTACCGGCAACCACATTGCTGTGGATAACATTGCCCAGCGCCTGAACCTGATTTACGGTGACAGTGCGCGTCTGGAGATGGGGAAGGACCCGCGCCTCGACGGTCCGGTATTCTGTGTGCGCATGGTGCTGCCGAAAGCGCCTGAAAACAACGAATTCAGTTAGGGGTGATCCGTGAGAGTTGTGATCGTCGACGATGAACCGCTGGCCCGTGATCGCCTGCGGCGCCTGCTGGCCGATTTCCCGGGGTATGAGGTGGTGGGCGAGGCCGGCGATGGCGAAACCGCACTCGACGTGATTGACGATGAAGAGCCGGATCTGGTGCTGCTCGACATCCGCATGGGCGGGATGGACGGCCTGCAGGTGGCGCGCAGCATGCAGGACATGGACTTGCCGCCAGCGGTGATCTTTACCACGGCTTACTCGGAGCACGCCCTGTCGGCATTTGACGCCAACGCCCAGGCCTATCTGCTCAAGCCGATCCGGGCGGAGAAATTGCGGGAGGCGCTGCTGCGGGTGCGCAAGCCCAACCGGGCCAACCGGCCTGCGGCACCGGCGCCCGGCGAGGAGGGGCGGCCCAAGCGCGAGTTCGTACTGGCCACCACCCGGGATGGCTTGGTCCGTATTCCGGCTGATGACATCGTCTATTTCCTGGCCGACCAGAAGTACACCACGGTGTACCACCTGCATGGCGAAGTGCTGATCGAGGAGTCGCTGAAGACGCTGGAAGCGGATTTCGCACCCTGGTTCCTGCGTATTCACCGCAAGGCCCTGGTGGCGACCCGTTACATCGCCGGCCTCGAGCGGGAGAAGCAGGGAGAGCAGCATCATTGGCTCAAGCTCAAGCATGCCCAGCAGCCGTTGCCCGTATCGCGGCGTCGGCTGGCCGAGGTACGCCGATTCCTGACCGAGACGTGATCCGCATCGCCACCCGCGAATCGCCACTGGCGATGTGGCAGGCGGAACATGTGCGGGACCGCCTGAAGGCCGCGCATCCCGACCTGCCGGTTGAGTTGCTGCCGATGACCACCATCGGCGATCAGCGCCTCGAAGGAGCGCTGTCCCGGGTGGGCGGGAAGGGGCTGTTCGTCAAGGAGCTGGAGCAGGCCCTGCTCGACGGTCGCGCCGATATCGCCGTGCATTCGATGAAGGATGTTCCTGCCGAGCAGCCGTCCGGCCTGCGGTTGGCGGTCTTTCTGGCAGGCGAAGACCCGCGCGACGCGTTCGTCTCCAACCGCTACGCCGGTGTCGACGAACTGCCCCCGGGCGCCTGCGTCGGAACCTCCAGCCTGCGTCGGCAGACCCAGTTGCGCCATTGGCGCCCCGACCTGCGTATTGAGGTCCTGCGCGGCAATGTGGGCACCCGCCTGCGCAAGCTGGATGAAGGGCAGTACGACGCCATTCTGCTGGCCTGTGCCGGGCTGATCCGGCTCGGCCTGGGGGACCGCATCCGTCAGGCCCTGCCGGTGGACCGCTTCGTGCCCGCTGTGGGCCAGGGCATTGTCGGCATCGAGTGCCGCGACGGTGACGCCGCCACACTGGGGCGGCTGGCGGTGCTGGCCGACCCGCTGAGCACGGCACGACTGTCAGCCGAGCGCGCGTTCAACGCCACCCTGGGAGGCAGTTGTCAGGTGCCGGTGGCCGGGCACGCCACGCTGCGGTCAGACCGCATCCGTCTGGACGGACTGATCGGTGCGCCGGACGGGCGCCAGGTACGGGACCAGATTGAAGGGGAGGTCTGTGACGCCGCCACGCTGGGGCGAACGCTGGCGCAGCGGCTGCTGGCGGCCGGGGGTGATCGCCTGCTGGCCGAGGCGGTTCAGGCCGACTGACGCAGACCGCCGCCCTGCTTGCGCAGGTGAATCAGCAGCAGTGATACCGCCGCCGGCGTGACGCCGGGGATGCGCGACGCCTGGCCAAGCGTGCCGGGGCGATGGTCCTGCAGCTTGGTGCGGACCTCGTTCGACAGGCCATTGATGCCACCGTAGTCGAGCCCTTCGGGCAGGACCGTATCCTCGTTGCGGCGATTGCGCTCGATTTCCATCTGCTGCCGGTCGATGTAGCCGGCGTACTTGGTGTCGATTTCCACCTGTTCGGCGACTGCGGCATCGACCACCGGTGCCAGTCCGGCGGTCACCAGCCCGGCGTAGTCATGCTCCGGCCGGCGCAACAGGTCCAGTACCGGAATCCGGTGCTCGCCATCGCGGACCCGCGTGTCGCGCAGGCGGGCGAAGGTGTCGTCGATGGCGGCCTGCTTCGCCTCGAAGGTCTGCCAGCGGGGGTCGTCCACCAGCCCCAGCCGGCGGCCGACGGGCGTGAGGCGGCGGTCGGCGTTGTCCTCGCGCAACAGCAAGCGGTGTTCCGCGCGCGAGGTGAACATGCGGTAGGGCTCGGTGGTGCCGCGGCGGGTGAGGTCATCCGCCAGCACGCCGAGATAGGCCTCGTGGCGGCCCGGCACCCAGGGGCTGTCGCCGCGGATTTTCAGGGCAGCATTGAGACCGGCCAGCAGCCCCTGCGCGGCCGCTTCCTCGTAGCCAGTGGTGCCGTTGATCTGCCCGGCGAAGAACAAGCCCGACAGGGCCCGGGTTTCCAGGTGCAGGTGGAGGTCGCGCGGGTCGAAGTAGTCGTACTCGATGGCGTAGCCGGGGCGTACGATCCGCGCCTGCTCCAGCCCCTCGATGCTGTTCACGAAGGCGACCTGGATGTCGTAGGGCAGGCTGGTGGAGATGCCGTTGGGGTAGATCTCTGGCGTGTCCAGCCCTTCTGGCTCCAGGAAGATCTGGTGGCGCGCCTTGTCGGCGAAGCGGTTGACCTTGTCCTCCACACTGGGGCAGTAGCGCGGGCCGCTGCCTTCGATGGCGCCGGTGAACATCGGCGAGCGGTCGAAGCCGCTGCGGATGATGTCGTGGGTGCGCGGGTTGGTGTGGGTGATGTGGCAGGGCACCTGTCGCGGGTGTTGCGCCGCGTTGCCGAGGAAGGAGAACACCGGGCGCGGCGTGTCGCCGGGCTGCGGTGTCAGCCGGGCCCAGTCGATGCTGCGACCGTCAAGCCGGGGCGGGGTGCCGGTCTTCAGCCGGCCCACGCGGGGCATCAGCTCGCGCAGGCGGTCGGCCAGCGCCAGGCTGGGAGCATCGCCGGCCCGCCCGCCGGCATGGTGTTCCAGCCCGATGTGGATCTTGCCGCCCAGGAAGGTGCCGGTGGTGAGCACCACGGTCGGGGCGAAGAAGCGCAGCCCTGCCCGGGTGATGACGCCGCGAACGGCGCCACTTTCGACGATGAGGTCCGCCACTTCCTGCTGGAACAGGTCGAGATGCTCCTGGTGTTCCAGCCGCGCACGGATGGCCGCCTTGTAGCGGATGCGATCGGCCTGGGCGCGGGTGGCGCGTACGGCCGGGCCCTTGGAGGCATTCAGGGTGCGGAACTGGATGCCCGCGAGGTCGGCAGCCTGGGCCATGGCGCCCCCCAGCGCGTCGATCTCCTTGACCAGATGCCCCTTGCCGATCCCGCCGATGGCCGGGTTGCAGCTCATCTGGCCGAGGGTGTCGATGTTCTGGGTGAGCAGCAGGGTGCGGCAGCCCATGCGGGCGGGGGCGAGCGCGGCTTCGGTGCCGGCGTGCCCGCCGCCGATCACGATGACATCGTAGGTATGGTGGTTCATGTCCTATTCAACCGCTGTGCAATCAGCCCTGTGGCTCAGAACGCGATCTTGCCGGTGAGGGTTTCCCACCACATGCGCCAGTCGCCGAGGTAGCTCTTCCAGGGGTACTGGAAGGTGGCAGGCTTGTTGTGCTCGAAAAAGAAGTGGCCCACCCAGGCCCAGGCGTAGCCCTGCACGAAGGCGAGCGCGATCAACCACCACTGGCCGGTCCACAGGGCACTGGCCACCAGAGCCACCGCGATACTGGTGCCGATGAAGTGAAGGCGACGGTTGGTCCGATTGGCGTGCTCGGCCAGATAGTCGGGGTAGAAGGCGTCAAAGTTCTCGTAGTGTTCACGCATGGGGACTCTCCAAACGGCGCGTTTGCGGTCAGTATAAGCGTGACGTTCCGGAACCCCCATGAAGATCGCCATCCTCTCCCGCAATCGCCGCCTGTACTCCACCCGCCGCCTGGTCGAGGCTGCCCGCGCCCGTGGTCACACCCCCCAGGTGATCGACGTGCTGCGGTGCTACATGAACCTGACTCCCGGGCGTCCCGAGGTGCACTACAAGGGGAAACTGTTGCGTCGGTTCGATGCGGTCGTGCCGAGAATCGGGGCCAGTGTCACCTTTTACGGCACGGCAGTGGTGCGGCAGTTCGAAATGATGGGGGTGTACTGCGTCAATGGCAGCGTCGCCATCACCCGTGCCCGCGACAAGCTGCGGGCGCTGCAGCTGCTGGCGCGGCGCGGCATCGGGCTGCCGACCACCGGTTTCGCCCATTCGCCGGATGACACCGCCGACCTGATTCGGCTGGTGGGGCATGCACCCATGGTGATCAAGCTGGTCGAAGGCACGCAGGGTCAGGGGGTGGTGCTGGCGGAAACCGATGAGGCGGCGGCATCGGTGATCGATGCCTTTCGAGGATTGGATGCCTACTTTCTGGCGCAGGCCTTCGTGAAGGAGGCGGAAGGCCGGGATATCCGTTGCTTTGTCGTCGGCAATCAAGTGGTGGCCGCGATGCAGCGCACGGCCCGGTCTGGCGAGTTCCGGTCCAACCTGCATCGGGGCGGAACCGCGGAAGCGGTGAAGATCACCCCCGATGAGCGACGTACGGCGGTACGGGCAGCGCGCATCATGGGTCTGCAGGTGGCCGGGGTCGACCTGTTGCGAAGCCGCAGTGGGCCAGCGGTGATGGAGGTCAATGCCTCGCCTGGGCTGGAAGGCATCGAGAACGCCAGTGGCGTGGATATCGCCGGTCACATCATCGCACTGATCGAGCGCGAGATCGCCTCCGGCGGCGGCCGGGGTCGTGATCAGGGGGGCTGAACATGGAGCGTTCTCGCGAGGCGTTTGTGATCGGTGGACACTCGATCGCTCCCGGCAGCGCCGAAACCATCGATCTGCCGGTGGTGGGGCTGTACACCCGGGCGCCGGTGTCCATGCCGGTGCGCGTGCTGCACGGGCGGCGCGAGGGGCCGGTGGTGTTCGTCAGTGCCGCGCTGCATGGCGATGAAATCATGGGGGTGGAGATACTGCGGCGGGTGCTGCGACTGCCGGCCTTGCGTCGACTATCAGGGACCTTGCTGGTGGTGCCGGTGGTGAACACGCTCGCGTTTCTGCAGCACAGTCGCTACCTCCCTGACGGGCGCGATCTCAACCGGAGTTTTCCGGGGAGTGAAACCGGGTCGCTGGCGGCGCGCGTAGCACATCATTTTTTGAAAGAGGTGGTCGGTCGCTGTCACTACGGCATCGACCTGCACACCGGCGCCCAGCACCGGCCCAACCTGCCGCAAATCCGTGCCGACCTGTCGCACCCGGCGTCATTGCGGCTGGCGCACGCTTTTGGTGCGCCCTTGCTGCTCGACTCCGAGCCCACACCCGGCACCCTGCGCGCCTTTACCACCCGCCGTGAGATTCCCGTCCTCCTGTACGAGGCATCAGAGGCCCTGCGTTTCGACGAGGCGGCCATCCGCATAGGCGTGCAGGGCATCTGCAATGTACTGGCGGCGCTGGGGATGATTGCGGCCGCGCCGCGGGCCCCGCGCACGCCGCCTGTTGTGGCGATCAGTTCGACTTGGGTTCGCGCGCCGGCCAGCGGGGTGCTGCGTACGCGTATCGAGCTGGGGGAGACCATCGTCCGCGGTGCGCCGCTGGGGGTGGTCGGAGACCCGCTGGGAGAACGTGAGGTGACGGTGAAGGCGACCGCCAGTGGGGTGGTGATCGGGCGCACACGGCTGCCCTTGGTGCATGAGGGGGACGCCTTGTTTCACATCGCCCGGCTGGACGAAGGCAATGCGGCATCGGTGCAGAAGCGCATGCGCGCAGAGGGGCGCGGACGGCGCCGCGGGCGTGCGGATGGAGTTTGATTGATTATTTAAAAGAGTTAGCATTTTAAATAAAATATCACTTATTCCGCACGCCGGATGCCGGTCAGTTCGTCTGACTTTGCTAGCCCGTTTGAGGGGGATCCAGTAAACTCCCGACGTTTTCCCGCAACCCGAACGGCAGCCGCTCGTGGACGTCACGCGCATATCCATCAAGAAAGGTTTGAACCTGCCCATCGAGGGCCGGCCCCAACAGGAATCCATCGAAAACGCCCCTGCCGTGACCACGGTGGGAGTGGTGGGCAATGACTATGTCGGTCTGAAGCCCTCCATGCGCGTAGAGGAGGGTGATCGCGTCAAGCTTGGCACCCCCTTGTTCGAGGACAAGCGCAATCCGGGGGTGATTTTCACCGCGCCGGGCGCGGGTACGGTGGTGGCGATCAACCGAGGCGCCCGGCGGGTGCTTCAGTCGGTTGTGATCAAGCTCGACGGCAACGAAGAAGAGGTCTTCGCGCAACACGCGCCGGAGGCCCTGGCCACGCTCGACCCTGCCGCAGTGCGCGCGCAGTTGATCGAATCGGGGCTGTGGACGCGGTTGCGCACGCGCCCGTTCAGCAAGGTGCCGGGCGTCGAAGCCGAGGCCGCGGCGATTTTTGTCACGGCGATGGATACCAATCCGCTGGCGCCGGATCCCGAGGTGATCATCGCCGATGCCCGGGACGCCTTTTCGCAGGGGTTGGCGGTGCTCTCCCGGTTGACCTCCGGTGAGTTGTTCGTTTGCCGGGCGCCGGGTGCCAAGGTGGCGGTGCCGGCGCTGGCCAACCTCAAGATGGCCGAATTTTCCGGGCCGCATCCAGCCGGCAACCCGGGAACCCATATTCATTTCCTCAAGCCGGTGGGGCCGGGACGCTCGGTCTGGCATATCGGCTATCAGGATGTCATCGCCATTGGGCGACTGTTCACCAGTGGTCGCTTGCCGACTGAGCGCGTGATCGCACTGGCGGGGCCGCTGGTCAAGCAGCCGCGACTGATCCGCACCCGCGACGGCGCCAATGTGGAGGAGCTCATCGTCGGGCAGATTCGCAGCAACGTGGACGCGCGCGCCCTGTCCGGCTCGGTGTTCAACGGTCGCGCTGCACGGGCCTGGAGTGCTTACCTCTGCCCGTATCACACCCAGCTGACCGTGCTGGCCGAGGGTCGGTCGCGGGATCTCTTCGGGTGGGTGCGCCCGGGGGTTGATCGTTACTCCAAGACCAACGTCCTGTTCTCGGCGCTGCAGCGCGCCACGCGCCGGTTCGGGTTCACCACGCATGTGAACGGATCACCGCGGGCGATGGTGCCGATCGGCACCTACGAGAATGTGATGCCACTCGATATCCTGCCGACGCAGCTGCTCCGGTACCTGCTGGTGCGCGATACCGAGATGGCGCAGAAACTCGGTGCATTGGAGCTGGACGAGGAAGACCTGGCCCTGTGCTCCTTCGTTTGTGTTGGTAAGTACGAGTTCGGCCCGATTCTTCGCGAAAACCTCGAGCAGATCGAGGCGGAAGGCTGAGCGGGGACGGGGCACGGGTTCATGTGACCCGTGCTGGGTAGGGCATCAAGTCGGATGCCGCGCTGCCAGGTAGGGCTTGAGCAGCAGGCGTCGGTTACAGATCAAAGGTTGTGACATGGCTGGACTTCGGAACTTTCTGGATCAGATTCATCCGCTTTTCGCCAAGGGCGGAAAATTTGAGAAGTTCTACGCCGTCTATGAGATGGTGGACACCTTCTTTTACTCGCCATCGGACACCGCACGTGGGGCGCCCCATGTCCGTGATGCGATCGACCTGAAACGGGTCATGATCTACGTCTGGATGGCGACTTTCCCGGCGGTGGTCATCGGGTGCTGGAACGTGGGCTTTCAGGCCAATACGGCGATGGAAGCGTTGGGTCAGGCGCAGCTCGACAACTGGCGTCACATCATCCTCCACTATTTCGGCTACGACCCGGGCAACAACGTGGCGAATTTTGTCCACGGCCTGCTGTACTGGGTGCCGATTTACATGACTACCTTCATTGTCGGGGGCTTGTGGGAAGTGCTGTTCGCCGCCGTGCGCAATCACGAGGTCAATGAAGGCTTCTTCGTCACGTCCATCCTGTTTTCCCTGATTCTGCCCCCGGACCTCCCGCTGTGGCAGGTGGCGCTGGGCATCAGTTTCGGGGTGGTGATCGGCAAGGAAATCTTCGGCGGCACCGGCAAGAACTTTCTCAACCCGGCGCTGGTCGGGCGCGCCTTCCTGTACTTTGCCTACCCTGCACAGATGTCCGGTGATGCGGTGTGGACTGCTGCGGACGGCTGGTCGTCGGCCACCACGCTGGGGATCGCCAAGCTCGAAGGCATGGAGGGTGTGCATAACGCCGGTATCACCTGGATGCAGACCTTCATCGGCATCGAACAGGGCAGTATCGGCGAAGTGTCGGCGGCCGCCATCTTCCTGGGCGGTGCGTTCCTGATGATCACCGGGGTGGCGAACTACCGGATCGTCTTCGGGGTGCTGCTGGGGATGATCGCGATGTCGGTGATCTTCAATGTCGCCGGCTCCGACAGCAACCCGATGGCGGCGATGCCCTGGTACTGGCACCTCACCATCGGCGGCTTTGCCTTCGGCATGATGTTCATGGCAACGGATCCGGTGTCGGCGGCCATGACCAACGCCGGACGGTGGATCTTCGGCGGCCTGATTGGTGCGATGACGGTGTTGATCCGGGTGGTCAATCCGGCCTATCCCGAGACCATCATGCTGGCCATCCTGTTTGCCAACATCGTGGCGCCGTTGATCGACTACAGCGTGATGCGCGCCAATATTGCCCGCCGCGAGCGCCGCCTTGCGGCGCCGGCCGCCTGACGGATACGGAGGCCTCCATGGCATTGAACAAGGACAGCAAGGTTTACACCCTGGCGATCGCACTGGCGATCTGCCTCGCCGGCTCGGTGCTGGTGTCAACGGCTGCGGTGGTGCTGAAGCCCCGTCAGCAGGCCAATCAGGCACAGGATCGGCAGGTCAACATCCTGAAGGTCGCCGGGCTTTATGAGCCGGGCATTGACGTCGGCGCTGTGTTCGAGGCTCGCGTCGAGCCCAAGGTGATCGAGTTTGCCACCGGTGAGGAAGCGGCTGATATCGATCCTGTCAGCTTCGATCCGGCCAAGTATGAAACGTCGCTCTCCAGCGCCGAAGACATTGCCGGCATCAACTCCATGCCGCGCTACGGGCTGGTCTATCTGGTGCGTGACGAGGCGGGTGAGGTGTCCCGCTACGTGCTGCCCGTCCATGGTTATGGATTGTGGTCGACCATGTATGCCTTTCTTGCACTGGAAGCCGACGGCAATACCGTATCGTCGATTTCGTACTACCAGCACGCAGAAACCCCGGGTCTGGGGGGTGAGGTGGAAAACCCGCGCTGGACATCCCAGTGGACCGGCAAGGAAATCTACGACGACGCAGGTAAGGTGGTGTTCTCACTGGTCAAGGGCGGCGCCGGCGCCGGCAATGAACACGGTGTGGACGCGCTTGCCGGTGCCACGCTGACCTCCAACGGGGTGACCAATACGATCCGGTTCTGGCTCTCGGATGCCGGATACAAGCCCTTCCTCGAAAAAGCGACGAGAAGCTGATCATGTCTCAAGCCAAGAAACTCGTTCTCGAGCCCATCGCGGACAACAACCCCATCATCCTTCAGGTGTTGGGTATCTGCTCGGCACTGGCGGTCACCAGCCAGATGAAGCCGGCGTTGTTCATGTCGATCGGTCTTACCGCCGTCTGCGCGTTCACCTGCTTCTTTGTCAGTCTGATTCGCAATGTCATTCCGTCGAACATCCGCATCATTGCCCAGATGGTGGTGGCGGCGGTCGGCGTGATCCTGGTGGACCAGGCACTGAAGGCGTTTGCCTACGACATGAGCAAGCAGCTTTCGGTGTTCGTCGGCCTGATTCTGACCAACTGCATCGTGTTGGGACGCGCCGAGGCCTTCGCCATGAGCAACCCTCCCGGCAAGGCGCTGCTCGACGGCATCGGCAATGGCCTTGGCTACAGCGCCATCCTGCTGATCGTCGCCTTCTTCCGTGAGCTGTTCGGCTCGGGCAAGGTGTTCGGGTTCGAGGTGATGCCGCTGGTGACCGAGGGCGGCTGGTATCAGAGCAACGGGCTGATGCTGCTGCCGCCGAGCGCGTTCTTCCTGATCGGACTCATCATCTGGGCAGTGCGGACCTGGAAGCCGGCACAAGTGGAAAAGCCGGAATTCCAGATTCATCAGGTTCACCGCACCGAAGTGCTCTGATCGGACACGACCATGGAACTCGTTAACCTCGCCATCAAGTCCATTTTCGTCGAGAACCTCGCGCTCTCGTTCTTTTTGGGCATGTGCACCTTCCTGGCGATCTCGAAGAAAATCGAGACCGCGTTTGGCCTGGGTGTTGCCGTCGTCGCCGTACAGACACTGACGGTGCCGATCAACAACCTGATTTTCCAGTATCTGTTGAAGGACGGCGCGCTGGCCTGGGCCGGCCTGCCCAACGTGGATCTCTCGTTCCTGGGCCTGATCAGCTACATCGGCGTGATCGCCGCTCTGGTCCAGATCCTGGAGATGACGCTCGACAAGTACGTGCCTGCTCTCTACAACGCGCTTGGCATCTTCCTGCCGTTGATCACCGTCAACTGCGCCATTCTGGGCGGCTCACTGTTCATGGTGGAGCGTGACTACGATTTCGCGCAATCCGTCGTGTACGGTTTTTCCAGCGGAGCGGGCTGGGCATTGGCTATCGTATTGCTCGCAGGTGTTCGCGAAAAGCTGAAGTACTCGGATGTGCCTGATGGGCTGCAGGGCCTGGGCATCACCTTCATCAGCTCGGGCCTGCTGGCCTTCGGTTTCATGGCGTTCTCGGGCATCCAGCTCTGAGCGCCACGCTTTAACGGACGATTCACGACATGCTTCTCGAAATCGGATTGGGTGTTTCCTTCTTCACCGGCATCATCGTGCTGTTGGTGGGGATCATCCTGGTGGCGCGTGACAAACTGGTCCCCCAGGGCAATATCAAGCTGCTCATCAATGACGAGCGCACGGTTGAGGTGCCCACCGGCGGCAAGCTGCTGACGACGCTGGCCGACTGTGGCCTGTTTGTGCCTTCGGCATGCGGTGGCGGCGGTTCCTGCGCCCAGTGCCGGGTGCGCGTGGAGTCCGGCGGCGGCGATATCCTGCCGACGGAGCTCAACCACATCACCAAGCGTGAAGCCAAGGAAGGCGAGCGCCTTTCCTGCCAGGTCGCCGTCAAGCAGGACATGAAGATTCACATTCCCGAGCACGTCTTCGGGGTGAAGAAGTGGGAGTGCACCGTGCGCTCCAATCACAATGTGGCGACCTTCATCAAGGAGCTGGTGCTGGAGCTTCCGGAAGGGGAGCACGTCAACTTCCGCGCGGGGGGATACATTCAGATCGAGTGCCCGCCGCACGATGTGAATTACAAGAACTTCGAAGTCGAAGAACGGTTCCGCGACGAGTGGGACAAGTTCAACATCTGGCAGTACACCTCCAAGGTGCCCGAGAAAGTGGAGCGTGCGTACTCCATGGCGAACTACCCGGAAGAGAAGGGCATCATCATGCTCAACGTCCGCATCGCCAGCCCGCCGCCGCGTCAACCGGACGTGCCCCCGGGCAAGATGTCCAGCTACATCTTCAACCTCAAGCCGGGCGACAAGGTCACCATTTCCGGGCCGTTCGGCGAGTTCTTTGCGCGCGAAACCGAGAAGGAGATGGTGTTCATCGGTGGCGGTGCCGGCATGGCACCGATGCGCAGCCACATCTTCGATCAGCTGCGTCGCATCAAGACACAGCGCAAGATGACCTTCTGGTACGGCGCTCGATCCCTGCGTGAAATGTTCTATGTCGACGACTTCGACATGTTGGCCAAGGAGAACGACAACTTCACTTGGCATGTGGCTCTGTCCGAGCCCAAGCCGGAGGACAACTGGAGTGGATACACGGGCTTTATCCACAATGTCCTCTATGAGAACTACCTGAAGAACCATAAGGCCCCCGAGGACTGCGAATACTACATGTGCGGTCCTCCGATGATGAACGCCGCGTGCATCAAGATGCTGCTCGACCTTGGCGTCGAACGCAAAGACATCATGCTCGACGACTTTGGGGGGTGAGCAACAAAAAAGGGTCCGGTGGACCCTTTTTTGTTGCGAACGCCCTGCCATGGAAGGCAGGGCAGGGCTGCCCTAACGCAATCTGTATTCGCCATGGATGGCCGTGATAGGTGTTGTTTGAGGTCGTGGCCCCTTTTTTGTTGCGAACGCCCTGCCATGGAAGGCAGGGCCGCCCCATCGCAACGTGGCGTTATGGCAGGGGTGCCGGGGCCGGGTGGCATCATTGCGAGTGGGGGCTGCCGGGATGGCCGGCGCTATCGCCCGGGAGAGATGATGACGGAAGCACGACTCTCGATGGTGCCTCGTGTTTCCGGCCGTCAAGGACTTCGCCCCAACACTGAATCAGCGCCGCCGCTCGTCGGGATCGTCGCGAATGGTTTCAGACAGGAGCGCAGCGCCTCACCCCCTTTCACCTTGCCCGCGCACCCCTCGAGTCGCGGTAAACTAACGATATGCTGACTACCTTCGCCGTCACATTTTTCGTGTTCAGCCTCGCCGTCATCGGCCTGGGCATCGGTTGGCTGGTGGCGGGCAAGACGCTGAAGGGGAGCTGCGGCGGCCTGGGGGGCAGCGCCTGCGGGGTCTGCAAGAATCCATGTGATGAGCGCGCAAAGCAGTTGGACGCCTTGCGTGAACAGTCCTGACAGGGTGGACCAAAGGGGAACTTTCGGATGACACGTTCGTTGCGCGACATTTCGGTACGGGAATTCATGTCGGCATCGCTGGTGACCTTCTCGCCCGATACCTCCATTTTTGAAGCAATCCGCAAGCTGGTTCGCGCCGGTGTGTCGGGCGCGCCCGTTGTCGACCAGCTCAGCAACATCATCGGCATCCTGTCTGAAAAGGACTGTATGAAGGTGGCGCTCAACGCCGCCTACCACGATGAGATGGGCGGCAAGGTCGAGGATTTCATGTCGCGCAGCCCCGTGACCGTTGAAGCCGACACCAGTATCCTCGAGGTGGCCCAGATGTTCTTCACCTCGCCGTACAAGCGCTACCCTGTGGTGCACAACCAGCGGCTGGTCGGGCAGATCTCGCGCTCGGACGTGCTGAAAGCCATCGACTCGCTCGGCTGAGCGCGTGCGCGGGCTGCGCCGCCCGGATCACGACCTGTCGTCCTCCGATCCCACAACGGCTGACTGGCGCATTCTGCGACGGCTGCTGCCGGACCTGACCCCCTTCTGGAAGCGCATAGCGCTGGCCATGGCCTGTCTGATCGGGGCCAAGCTGGCGACCGTGTCGTTGCCACTGTTGATGAAGCAGTTGGTTGATGCCCTTGATGGTGCCGGCGCCCAGACGCTGGTCAGTGTGCCGTTAGGGCTGCTGCTGGCCTACGGTCTGCTGCGACTGTCGAGCATCCTGTTCGGGGAGTTGCGGGATGTCATCTTCGGGCGCGTCGGGGAGCGCGTGGTGCGTCGTGCTGCCGGGCGCGTGTTGTCGCACCTGCATCAGCTGGAGCTGGCATTTCATCTGGAGCGGCGTACCGGTGGCCTGTCGCGCGACCTCGAGCGCGGCATGGCGGGCATCAGCTTTCTGCTCCGTTTCATGCTGTTCAACATTTTGCCCACGCTGCTGGAAATCGTTCTGGTGGCCGGCATTCTGCTGACGGCGTACGGGGTTGCTTTCGCAATGATCACCCTGGCAGCGGTGGTGACCTACGTGGCGTTCTCGGTGTGGGTGACGCGTTGGCGTACGCAGTTTCTGCGGGAGGCCAACCGTCTCGACGCCGAGGCTAATACGCGTGCCATCGACAGTCTGCTGAACTACGAAACCGTCAAGTACTTCAACAACGAGGCGCATGAGGCGGCGGCCTATGATGAAGCGCTGAAGCGCTGGGAGCAGATGCAGGCGCGCAGCCGTGGAACTCTGGCCGGGCTCAACAGTGGCCAGGCGCTGATCATTGCGGCGGCAATGACGGCCATGATGGTGCTGGCGGCACGCGGGGTGGCCGCCGGTGAGATGACGCAGGGGGATTTCGTTGCGGTCAATGCCTTCATGATGCAGTTGTTCATTCCGCTGAACCTGCTGGGCTTCGTGTATCGCGAGATTCGGCGCGCGCTGACAGACATGGGCCAGATGTTCGGTCTGCTCGACCGGTCGCCCGCGATCGCCAGCCGCGCGGGTGCGATTGCGCCGGCGACCCGGCATGCAGAAATCCGCTTCGAGCGGGTGGGTTTCGGATACACCGCGGCACGACAGATTCTGACCGACGTGTCGTTTGTCATTGCACCGGGCCGCAAGTTGGCCATCGTCGGCGCCAGTGGCGCGGGGAAGTCGACCCTGGCGCGCCTGTTGTTCCGCTTCTATGACGTCAGCAGCGGCGTGGTCAAGGTGGACGGCGTCGATGTCCGCGCCTGGCAGCTCGATGCCTTGAGGCGACAGATCGGAGTGGTGCCGCAGGACACGGTGCTGTTCAACGCAACACTCGGCGACAACATCCGCTACGGGCGTCCGGACGCGAGTGAGGCGGCTCTGCAGAAGGCAGTGTCGCAGGCGCATCTGACGCCGTTCGTCGAAAGATTGCCGCAAGGGCTGGACACCCCTGTGGGGGAGCGGGGACTGAAACTGTCGGGCGGCGAGCGTCAGCGCGTGGCGATCGCCCGTGCTCTGTTGAAGGACCCGCCGATCCTGATACTGGATGAGGCCACCTCGTCGCTGGACTCTGCAGCTGAGCAGTCCATTCTCACGGCCCTGCGCGGCGCCGCGCGGACCCGCACCACGCTGGTGATCGCACACCGACTGTCCACCGTGACCGACGCTGACGAGATTCTGGTGTTGGCAGCGGGAACAGTGGTGGAACGGGGCGATCACGGGTCACTGCTGGCCGCTGGCGGGGACTACGCCCGACTGTGGCGCCTGCAACAGGCCGTGCCGGACGCCGATTGAGAAGACCGCCCCACTGTCGCACGGCCCGGATTTCGCATACGGTTTGGCTTCAGCCAACGGTCCCGCACCATGTCACGTCAGACCCGTTCCGATGCCATGCCCACCGTTTTGGTCACCGGGGCCGCCGGTGCCCTGGCCCGACGCGTGATCCAGCGACTCGCCGGTGAAGCCCGCGTGATTGCCGCCGATGTGCGCCGCCGCGCGTTGCTGCCGGAAGTGGAGGCCTCTTATCACCTCGACATGTCGCGCAAGGGGTTCGCCGAGGTGTTTGCGGCACACCGGATTGATGCGGTGATCCACATCGGGCGCATCTTCACCCATGAGCAGAGCCGTATGGCGCGCTACAACGCCAATGTGCTGGGCACACGGCGTCTGCTCGATCTGTGCTGTGAACACGGGGTGCGTCAGGTGGTGCTGCACAGCACCTACCTGGTCTACGGTGCCCGGCCAGACAATCCATCGCTGATTGTCGAGGGGTTCCCGGGGCGGGCAGACGAGCGCAGCGGCGATCTGCTCGATGCGGTCGAACTGGAACGGCTGGCCGAGAGTTACGCAGAGCGTCATCCCGAGCTGGGACTGACGCTGCTGCGGGCTTGCAACGTGGTGGGGCCCGGGGTGCGCAATACGGTGGCGCTGTTGCTCAGTCGGCCAGTGGTTCCGGTACTGATCGGGGCCTCGCCGGCCATGCAGTTTCTGCATGTCGACGATATGGCGACGGCGGTTGTCAGCGCCTACAAGGGCAACCGCCCCGGGGTGTACAACGTGGCGTCAGATGAGCCGGTGCCGCTGCAGGCTGCGGTCCTCGCATGCGGGGGCGTGCGGCTGCCGGTGCTGCCGGTTTCGGCTGTGTTCCTGGCCGCGCTGGGGCGCGCGGCGGGGGGGCGGTTGCTTTTCCCCGGACATCTGCTCGATTTTTTCCGCTATCCGGTGGTGCTGGACGACAGCCTGTTCAGACGTCGTTTTGGTTGGGCGCCCCGCATCGACACCGCCGACATCTTTCTCGACTACCATCGGCAACGAATGCATGAGCCTCATTGAATTTGCCTATCAAATTGATCCTGATAATTCATTTGAATGCAGGGCGCCATTTCCGTAGTCTGAAGCAACCGATTGAAAAAAAAGGAGTTCGTAATGGCAAAGGTGAAAGCGCCGAAGATTGACGTGGGCATTACCAAGGACAGCCGCGCGGAGATCGCCAACGGACTGAGCCGCCTGCTCGCCGATGAGTACACGCTCTATCTCAAGACCCACAATTTCCACTGGAATGTGACAGGGCCGATGTTCAACACTTTGCACACCATGTTCGAGGGGCACTACATGGAATCTGCAACAGCGGTTGATCAGGTCGCTGAGCGTATCCGGGCCTTGGGGTTCCCCGCGCCCGGTTCGTATCGTCAGTACGCGGAGCTTTCCAGCATCGAGGAAGAGACGGGCGTGCCGGAGGCCATGGATATGGTCAAGCAGCTGGTGAAGGCGCATGAGTCCTGCGCCAAGACGGCCCGCAGCGTGTTTCCGCTGGCAGAGGCCGGCGATGACGAGGTCACTGCGGATCTGTTGACCCAGCGGCTGCAGGTGCACGAGAAGACGGCCTGGATGCTGCGCAGCCTGCTGCAGTAACGCCAGTGGCGGCCGCCTCCTCGGCGATGCCAGCTGCGGCGGGCCCGTTGGTGCGGGTCCGCCGTCTGCGTGTCCACTATCCGCTGGCAGCGGCCTGGCCCTGGCAGCGGGGCGGGGTGCTGCGCGCTGTTGAGGATCTCAGTTTTGATCTCGCTCCCGGCGAAACCCTGGGAGTGGTCGGCGAATCGGGCAGTGGCAAATCCACCCTGGCGCGCAGTCTCGTGGGTCTTCAGCCCGCGACGGCGGGGTCGATCCGACTTGAGGGCGAGGAGATGGTGGGGGCCACCGCTGAGCGTTGGCGGGCCCGCCGTCGGGATGTACAGTTTATTTTTCAGGATCCGCTGGCCAGCCTCGATCCTCGCATGACCATCGGCCAGATCATCGAGGAGCCTTTGTTGGCGCTGGAGCCGGCGATGGGGGCCTCGGCCCGCGAGCAGCGGGTACGGCAACTGATGGAGCGTGTGGGGCTGTCAGCGGCGCTGCGCAACCGGTATCCACACGAGTTTTCCGGCGGCCAATGCCAGCGGGTGGGAATTGCTCGGGCATTGGTGGTTCAGCCGCGTGTGCTGATCTGTGACGAGCCTGTGTCCGCGCTGGACGTTTCGGTTCAGGCCCAGATCATCAATCTGCTGGCCGACCTCCAGCGCGAGCAGGGTCTGTCCGTGCTTTTTATCGCCCATGATCTGGCGGTGGTGCGGCATTTGGCCCACCGTGTCCTGGTGATGTACCTCGGCCGGGTGATGGAGCAGGCACCCGCGGAAACCCTGTTCGCGCTACCCCGCCACCCGTATACCCGTGCCTTGATGGCGTCGGTCCCCGGGCAGGGGCGTGCGCTGTCCCCGCTGGTGGGAGAGCTGCCCTCTGCGGCTTCCCCGCCGCCGGGATGCGTGTTCGCGTCCCGCTGTCCGATGGCGGAAGACGACTGCAGTCGACGCGTGCCGGGCTTGAACCGAACCGGTCCGACGGCTGCGGCGGCCTGCCACTACGTGGCCGGGGAAGCGCTGGCGGAGCCGGCCTGAGCACTGCCGGCCGGTGGTGCTGATCCGCTGACCGGCACCCGCCGGGCGCTCACGCCTTGCAGCCGGGGCGCCGTCCCGCCGAGCGGGCCTGATCGAACAGCGGCATCACCTTGGGCAGAGTGTTGCTGATGTCGCGGATGCGGGTGTCGTGCGAAGGGTGGGTCGACATGAATTCGGCCGGGGCCTTGCCGCCGCTGGCGCTGGCCATGTTCTGCCACAGGGTAATGGCGGCACGAGGATCAAAGCCGGCACGCGCCATGTAGTCGAGGCCGAGAATGTCAGCCTCCGATTCGTCACCACGCGAGAACGGCAGCAACACCAGCAGGTTGGCGCCAATGCCGATCAGTTCCGGGTTGTAGCCGGTCGTGGCCGAGAAGATCTGCATGCCGAACTGGGTTGCGATGCCGTTGGAGACGCGTGATGCCGAATGCCCTGCCAGCACATGAGCCACCTCGTGGCCGATCACTGCGGCCAGCTGATCTTGCGAGCTGGCGACCTTGAGCAGACCCGTATAGACCCCGATCTTGCCGCCTGGCAGGGCGAAGGCGTTGACGTCCTTGCTTTCGAAGGTTTGCACTTCCCAGGCGATCCGTGTGGGCACCTGGGCCGTGATGGCGCGAGCGACGCACTCGACATAGCTGCGCGTGGCGCTTGACTGAGCGGGAGGCGTTTCCTGCTTCATCTCGGCAAACGCGGTGGCACCCATCTCGGCCAGCTGGTCGTCACCCACCAACCGGAGCTGTGTACGGCCGGTGGGCGAGGTAGTGCAGGCAACTGCGATCGCCACGGTGAGCAGGGCGATGAGTCCGGCAAGCGCGCTTCGTTGCATGGTCTGTTGATCCCGAAATCGTGACCGCGATGATAGCCAGTCGAATCTGAGTCAATCCTGAACCTGTCGGGTTCAGGGCTCAAGGCGGTCAATCTGCCAGCCTTCTCCCTGATGGCGATAGCGCAGGCGATCGTGGAAACGGCTTCCCCGTCCTGCCCAGAACTCGACGACCGATGGTTGCAGGCCATAGCCGCCCCAATGCTCGGGCAGCGGGACTTCGACATCCTTGAACTGCTGTTCGGTCTCGATGAGCCTGGCGTCGAGGCTGGCGCGATCCACCACGACACGGGACTGATGGCTGGTGTGCGCCCCCAGCTGTGACCCGCGCGGGCGGGTGGCGAAGTAGGCAGCCGAGACCGCGCGTGGCAAGCGAGTGACAACGCCTTCGAAGCGCACCTGGCGCTCCAGGCGATCCCACCAGAAGGTGGCGGCCCCTCGAGGGTTGGCATCGAGTTCGGCCGCCTTGCGGCCGCGATAATCGGTGTAGAAACAGAGGGCGCCTTGGTGAATTCCCTTGAACAGCACGACCCGGCCGCTTGGCCTGCCATCGGCGTCGGCCGTGGACAGGACAAAGGCGCCCGGCTCGATCTGGCCGATCTCCCGCGCTGCCTGCAGCCAGCTTTGGAACTGTGTGAGCGGATCGTGGTGCAGATCGGAGATATCCAGCGGCGGGTTGCGGGTGTATTGGGACATGGAGCGGTCTGGCAGAATCGGGGACCCACCCATTTTGACGGACTCACGACATGACGGCATTCCGTGCAATGCGTATTCACCAGGAGGGCAAGGCCACCCGCGCGCTGGTGGAGCCGATCACGCTCGACCAGCTCAACCCCGGCGAAGTGGTGATCCGTGTCGCCTGGTCCGGCATCAACTACAAGGATGCGCTGGCGGTCAGCGGCAAGGGGCGCATCATGCGCGCCTTCCCCCGCGTCGCCGGTATTGACCTGTCAGGTGAGGTGATCAGCTGCGACGACGGCCGGCTGCAGCCGGGGGAACGTGTGCTGGTGACCGGCTGCAACATCGGCGAGCTGCTCGACGGCGGCTTCAGTGAAGTGGCGCGGGTGCCCGCCGATGCAGTGGTCAGGGTGCCGGATGGGTTGGACCTGCGGGACGTGGCGGCCATTGGCACGGCAGGGTTTACTGCCGCGCTTGCCTTGCGCCGCATGCTGGAAAACCATCAGCGGCCGGAGATGGGGCCCATCGCCGTTACTGGGCCTACCGGCGGAGTCGGCGGTATTGCCATCGACCTGTTCAGCCAGGCCGGATTCGAGGTGCATGCGATCACCGGCAAGGCCGATACGCATGGGGAGTATTTGAAGGGCCTGGGGGCCCATGCCGTCGTCGCCCGGCAGGCCGTTGATTTTGGCAGCAAGCCGATGGAGAAGGCGCTTTGGGGCGGTGCGGTCGACAATCTGGGCGGCGACACCCTTACCTGGCTGACCCGGACGGTGCGGCCCTGGGGCAACATCGGGTGCATCGGGTTGGCTCAGGGACCGGCCCTCAACACAACCGTCATGCCGTTGATCCTGCGCGGAGTTTCCTTGTTGGGGATCCATTCTGTCGAGGTGCCGCGACCGTGGCGCGAGGCGATCTGGGAACAGCTTGCGGGGCCGTGGAAGCTACGTCACCTGGAACGGCTGGTCACACGTACCGTGGGGCTGGACGACTTGGTCCCGGCCTGTGAGGAGCAGGTCGCCGGCACCACCGTGGGCCGAACGCTGGTACAGCTCTCCGGCGTTCGCTGAGCGCTCAACGAAAGAGAGGGGCAGACCCCATGTCCATGGAAATGATGGTGTTGATGCTGGTGGAGTTCGCCAACGCCGAGCGTGAGCGGCGTGGGCAGGCGGTGGTGGACGACCTGCTGCTGAAGCGCCTGTCGGCACGGGCGGTGCCGCAGGGCGGACGGCAGCTCGCGGCCCTGCCACGCCAGCTGCTGCTCCAGTTTGATGCGTCGGCTGCAGCGTCCGCAGTGGCCTTCGCGGAGCGACTTCTGGCGGACGTGGAGGCCTACTGGCAGGCGCAGGGGGGGGCGGCGGGCGCCGCAGTGCGCGTGGTGATGGGGGCGGGTGCCGCTGCTGTCGCGCAGGGGCGGGTGCAGGGCGACTGGGTGCACCGCCTGGCCGGTCTGCTGCCACGGGTGCCCGCCAATGGCATCGCCGCCTTCGACAGCGTCCTGGCGCTGGACCCCGCTTTGCCGTCGTCCGCCCACCTGCGACGTCTTGCCGGCGACCTTTTCCTGTTGCATCCGCACGAAGCCGAAGGGGCCGCCGAGACCCGCATGGCATCCCCCCTGGAGCGATCCGACGCCTTGTTCACCGAGATCGTGTTGCGGGTACGGGGTACGGATCGACGCTATCGCGCGGCCGACTGTCCGCTGCTGATCGGCCGCAGCAGCGAATGCACGGTGCAGGTGGCCGCCGAGGGCGCGTCCCGGCAGCACGGACGCATCGTTTACGAGAAGGGGCGCTTCTACTATCAGGACGACAGCCGCAACGGGACGTGGGCGCTGACCGGCAGCGGCGAGGAGGTGGCGCTGCGACAGGACCGGATGCTGCTGACCGGTGAGGGTGCCCTCAGCCTGGGGGCTCCGATTGGCCAGCAGACCGGGGAGCTGTTGCGCTTTGTTTGCCGCTCGCAACGGCTGCGTATGGATGCGGACAACGGTGACACCCGGCCGCTCGGTTCATGAGCGAAGTGCCGGCGCCGGTGGTAGGCGTTGCCCTGGGCAGCGGCTCGGCACGTGGGTGGGCCCATATTGGTGTCCTGCAAGGGCTAGAGGCGCTGGGCGTGCGACCACAGGTGGTCGCGGGGACCTCCATCGGCGCGCTGGTTGGTGCGGTCTATGTGTCCGGCCAACTGGACGATTTTGCCGAGTGGGTGCAGGCCCTGACCGCCCGCGAAGTCTGGCGGTTCATGGACTTGAGCTTCTCCGGCGGGATGGTCAAAGGGGAGGCCTTGTTCGGCTACTTCGCGGAGCACCATCGCAATCCCGACATCGGTGAACTGCGCCAACGTTTTGCCACCGTGGCAACGGACATGCACAGCGGCCGCGAGATCTGGATCACCGAGGGCAAGGTGTTGCCCGCCGCGCGGGCGTCCTGCGCCTTGCCCGGGCTGTTCTCGCCCGTGCAGTTTCAGGATCGATGGATGCTGGATGGCGGGTTGGTCAATCCGGTCCCGGTGTCGACCTGTCGAGCCTTGGGTGCCGATGTGGTGATCGCCGTCAATCTCAATGCTCAGCTGGTCGGGCGGCACTTCAGCCCGACACCGCCCGAGGGAGAGCCGGTGACCAGTGGCGATCGCGGTCTGTGGGGGCGAGTGGTGGACTACCTGTCGGGCAGCGAGGGCGGACGCCCGAGCTTTTTCGACGTCGTGGCGAGCAGCGTCAACATCATGCAGGACCGCATCACCCGGAGTCGCATGGCGGGAGATCCGCCGGAGGTGACCCTGGTTCCGCTGCTGGCGGATTTCGCGTTGATGGACTTTCATCGGGCGCGGGAGGCGATCGCCGAGGGACATGCCCTGGTGACGCGACATGCCGACCAGATTCGGGGCTGGGCAGGGCTGACGCCTGCTGCGACGGCCGGCAGCGATGACGGCGCCCTGCCATAGGCGCCATGATTGATGCGCCGGCGGTCGCCGCCGGGGCGGCGCCTATTCGAGCACTTCGGCGTTGAGGTCGTGCTCGTCCGCTGCAATCACCTCGCAACGCACGATCTCGCCCGGTTGCAGGTCCTGGGCGGTCGACAGATAGACCTTGCCGTCAATTTCCGGAGCGTCGGCTTCTGAGCGTCCGACCAGATAGCCCTCCTCGTCAAAACCATCCACCAGCACATCGATCTCGCGGCCTACCTTGGCTTGCAGTCGTGCGGCGCTGATCTCCGCCTGCAAGGCCATCAGGCGTGCCTGCCGATCGAGCTGAACCGCCTCGGGCACCGGACCTGGCAGGTCGTTGGCCGCGGCGCCTTCCACCGGCGAATAGGTAAAGCAGCCGACCCGGTCGAGCTGCGCGGTATCCAGCCATTCCAGCAGCGTCTCGAACTCGGCATCGGTCTCCCCGGGGAACCCGACAATGAAGGTGCTGCGCAGGGTCAGGTCCGGACAGATTTCACGCCAGCGACGGATACGCTCCAGCGTGTTCTCGGCGGCCGCCGGGCGTTTCATGCGCTTGAGTACCGACGGGCTGCCGTGCTGGAACGGAATATCGAGGTAGGGCAGCACCTTGCGTTCCGCCATCAGCGGCAGAATCTCGTCGACGTGGGGGTAGGGGTAGACATAGTGCAGTCGAACCCAGGCGTCGAGGCTGCCGAGCCCCTCGCAGAGATCCTTCATGCGTGCCTGGTACTCGCGGCCCTGCCAGGTGCCGCGTGCATATTGGAGGTCCACCCCATAAGCACTGGTGTCCTGTGAAATCACCAACAGCTCGCGGACACCGGCTTTGACCAGGCGTTCCGCCTCTCGCAGGACGTCATCGACCGGTCGCGATACCAGGCGGCCGCGCATGCTGGGGATGATGCAGAAACTGCAGTGGTGGTTGCAGCCTTCCGAGATCTTCAGATAGGCATAGTGACGCGGCGTGAGCTTGATCCCCTGTGGCGGCAACAGGTCGAGAAAGGGGTCGTGTTGAGGGGGCAGTGCGGCATGAACCGCAGACATCACCGAGCCGAAATCCTGAGGGCCGCTGACCGACAGCACCCCTGGAAAGCGCGTCTGGATTGTCTCCTTGTGCCCTCCCACGCCCATGCAGCCGGTGACGATGACCTTGCCGTTCTCCGACATCGCCTCGCCGATGGCGTCGAGTGATTCGGCGACGGCGGAATCGATGAAGCCGCAGGTATTGACGATGACCACCTGCGCACCGTCGTAGTCCGGTGCCGTTTCATACCCTTCGGCCCGCAGCTGGGTCAGGATGCGTTCGGAGTCGACCAGGGCCTTGGGGCAGCCAAGCGAGACAAAGCCGACTTTGGGAGCGGAAGTGGCCATCGGGGAGACAGAAAGGGATCTGGCGCTATTTTACGGTGCCTTGCCCCTTCACAGGAGATTTCCATGTCCAGTTATTTCAATGCCGAGGATCTGGCCAAGTTTGGCGAGATCGGAGCGCAGGCCAAGCCCATGGCGGATGCCTTCTTCGCCTACTACAGTCAGGTCACCGGGACCGACTCTGCGCTGAGCAAGCGGGAGAAGGCGTTGATTGCGCTTGCCATTGCGCACAGTGAGCGATGTGGCTACTGCATCGACGCCTATTCCACTGCCTGCCTCGAAGCTGGCGCCGACCCCGAGCAGATGCGCGAGGCCGTTCACGTCGCCGCAGCCATGAAGGCTGGCATCACGCTGGTGCACAGCGTGCAGATGTCGAATCACCTTGAACAGCTGGTGCTTTAGTTGACTGGTGGCGGGCACGTGCTTCAGGCACCACCGCCGGAGGGGTCCGGTGTGCTGGCACGGCGCAGCAGGCTGCGGAACTGCGCAGGGCGACCGGCATCGGCGTAAAGGTGCATGAACAGTTCCGCGGTCGCCAGGGCGTCGCCGGCTGCGCGGTGACGATGTAGCACCTGCAGGCCGAAGTGGCTCAGCCAGTCATCCAGCTGGTGACACCGGCGAGCGGCGGAGGGGTGCAGCGCGCGTGCCAGTGCGGCCACATCCAGCCATCGGCGGTAATCGGCAGGCAGGCCCGCGCGCTGGGCCGCGGTCTGCAGCACGCGGCGGTCAAAGCCGGCATGAAAGCCGATCAGCGCGGCGTCGCCGCGAAAGCGGCGCCAGTGCAGCAGGGCCTCGCGTAGCGGCAGGCCGGCGGCTCGCGCCTCCGCTCCCAGTCCGTGAATCAGGATGTTGTCCGAGGGCAGCGGAGCGGTATCGGCGACGGTCAGCTCCAGACTGTCTTCGGTATGCAGGCGACCGTGATGCAGTGCGACGGCGCCGATGCTCAGCAGGCGGTCATGGACGGGGTCGGGGCCGCTGGTCTCGGTGTCGACAACCACCCAGCGGGGCCCTGCTGAAACGCGCGGAAAGCGATTGCGAAAAGCGCGCCACAGGTTCATGCGGGAAACAGCATCTGTAGCTGCTGCTGCAGCTTGCGTGCCTGCCGGAATGCTTCCCGGAGAATGCGCTGGTCGATGGCCGACAGGCGATCCGGGTCCAGCCGGTTGGGCTGCGTTGCGCCAGCGTCATGCTGCACCCGAAGGCGCAGCAGCTGGATGAAGTGAAAGGCGTCGATCCAGGTCTGCACGGACGCTGGGGTGAGGCGTAACGCCGGCGTTGCCTGCAGCAAACGCTCCTGGGTACTGGTGGCGGCAACACCCGCGGCCAGCGCCATGACCCTGGCGGCATCGACAAAGGGCATGCTGCCCTGGCGCTTGAGGTCAATGCTGCCCTCACGGTCTTCCGCCAGTCGGCCGAGCCAGTTCAAGGGCGGGCGGGTCTGCAGCACATTGTGGGCCAGCAAGGTCAGGAAACGGGTGTTGCGTTGCGCACCGCCGCCAATGGCGTGGCGCAGCGCATATGCCAGGCCGGAGTCCCCCGCCAGGGGGCGGAAATCGAAGAAGATATTGGCGCGCAGCAAGGCTTCGGGGTCCCCGCGTTCGATCCAGCCGGTGAAGCGCTGCCGCCATTCATCTGCAGTAAGACACCAGCGGGGGTTCGACGCCATGATCTCCCCTTTGCAGAGCGGGAACCCGCAGGACCGCAGCGCGAGATTGGCGGCGCGGGCAAAGGCCAGTAGACGCGTTCGTGCGACGGCGGGATCCCCGTCGGTGTCGAAGATCAGCCCATTGTCCTGATCGGTGCTGATGGTTTGCTCATGCCGCCCTTCACTGCCCAGCGCCAGCCAGCACCACTGGATGCCGTCAAGTGGGTGGGTCTTCGCGACCAGCGTCAGCAACTGCTGCGTGAGCTGATCGTTGAGTGAACTGATGAAACGGGTCAGTCGGGCCGCGCCGACGCCCTGGGCGACCAGCCCATGGGTGAGCGCACGGATATCCCGTGCTGCCAGGGCGAGGGCGTCGATGCTGTCCGCCAGCCGGATGCCGCGACTCACCTCCCGCAGGGACTGGCGCTGCAGGCCAAACAGGTCGCGCTCGGAGACGACGCCGGCCAGCCGCCCGTTCTCGACCAGCGGCAGGTGCTGGATGCCGTGCTGCGCCAGCGCCAGGGCGGCGTCGCCGGCCGGTGCATCAATCGCCAGTTGGTGTACCGGGTGGCTCATCACCTGAAAGATGGGGGTATCCAGGTCGCGGTTGGGCAGGACCACCTTGGCGACCAGGTCACCGCGGGTAAAGATGCCCAGTGGACGTTGATGCGGATCCGTGATGACGATTGCCCCCACGCCTGCCGTCTGCATGGTGATCAGTGCCGTGCGCAGTGGTGTCTCGATCTCGCATGTGACGGGCGCCCGGCGGACCAGCTCGCGCAAAGGACGGTCCATGGCCTGGAGACTGGTGGCTTCGGCAACGTAGCTGGCCTGCAGCTCGCTGCGGGACAGCTCCAGCAGATGGGCGATGCGGCGGGTGCAGAAGTCGCCGAACGCCGGATCTTCCCGGACCAGCCGGTCGAAAAGCACGCCGGGCAGGCACAGTGCGAAGACGTCGTCGACCGCGTGGTATTCACTCATCACAGGCCGCTTGGCCAGCAGCGCCCCGATCGGGAACATATCGCCAGGAGACAGTTCGGTGGTGGTCTGCTCCATGCCGGGAGCGGCGGGGCGGCTGCCGCGGACACGGCCCTGTCGCAGGATGAAGCAGGTCTGTGCCGGCCCGTCGGCCGGTGCCAGTAAACGCTCCCCGGGTGCGAAGTAGGCGAGGGGCGCCTTGAGGATCAGGTGATCAAGATCCGCCTCCGACATCTGCGCGAATGGGGCATGGGCGCGGAGCTGCGTACGCAGGCTTGCAACCAGCGTCGGGGCGGGCGCGATGTCCATCGGGCCAGTCTGACGCCACAGCTGAACGCTGACCAGCCGACCTTGGGCGTAGCCGCTATGCTTCCGGTCCCGCGTACGTCCATCCGGAAATTGACATGACGGACCGCCCATTTGCCCCTTCTGCGGCGCGCAACGCGCCGGCCATCCTGGCAGCCTTGCATGACACGCTGTCCAGCCTGACGACCGTGCTGGAGGTCGGCAGTGGTACCGGTCAACACGCGGTGCATTTCTGTGCCGCGCTGCCGCATCTTCGGTGGCAGCCCAGTGATCAGCGTGAGCAGTTGCCTGGCATCCAGGCCTGGCGCGAAGACGCGGCGCTGGAGAACGTGTTGCCTGCGTTGGCGCTGGAGGTTGGCCGGGATCCATGGCCAACAGGGCCTTTCGATGGGATCTACACGGCCAATACGCTGCACTACATGCCGTGGCACGCTGTCGAGGCGCTGTTTGCGGCTGCGCCTGCGGTGTTGGCGCCGGAGGGTGTGCTGATGGTGTATGGGCCCTTCAGGGTCGGAGGGGCCTGGGTCAGCCCCAATGACGAAGCCTTCGATGCCCGCCTTCGTGAAGGGGCGGCCTTCCGGGGATTGCGTGACCTGGAAGCGGTCGAGGCGCTGGCGCAGGCCGCAGGGTTGCGGCGCTGCGGTCTGCACGCCATGCCAGCTGACAATCGAGTGGTCCTCTGGCGGCGGTCATGAGCCAATGCCCCTGCCGTCCTGATCGGCGCTACGCGGAGTGCTGCGAACCTTGGCACCGAGGGGTGCCCGCGCCGGATGCAGAGTCGCTGATGCGCAGTCGCTACAGCGCCTTCGCGCTGGAGCTCACGGACTATCTGCTGGCCACATGGCACCCCGCCCACCGGCCGCCCGCACTGGAGCTGACCCCCGGGCTGACCTGGCTCGGGCTGACGATCAAAAGCGTGAGGGCAACCGGCGAGGACACCGCGGAAGTCCATTTCGTGGCCCGGTCCCGGCGTGGCGGCGGCCCGGCGCAGCGCCATGAGGAGCGCAGCCGTTTCCGGCGGGAGGCGGGTCGCTGGTACTACCTGGAGGGTGACTTGACCCCCACGCGCCTTCGTTGAGCGGTTTGCTATACTCGATCCATGGAAATCCATCATGTTCGGCGCCGCTGGCGCCCGCTGGGCTGGTTGCTGCTGATCGTCGGGTGCTTGCCGGCGGCGGCGACGGCGCTCTCGTTCCTGCCCTTTGAACAGGTTCGGCCGTTCTATGACAGCTTTCGCTACGACGGCTCCGACCGGGTCGTGGCCTATCTGAGACCGACCCAGCCCCAACCCAATGCGGCCGCCATCTTCGTGCTGCATTTCAATCTCGGCAATGCCGCGTCAATGGCCAACCTCACCGAGGTGGCGGAGCTGGCTCGTGACGAAGGCATCTGGATCATCATGCCGGAGGCGCCGGGCCTGACCTGGTCTCATGATCCCAATGAGCGTGGCGGTGACGATGACGTGGGCTATCTGGCGGCGCTGATCGATGATTCGGTGGCGCGGTTCGGGCTGGACCCCCGTCGCATCTACATGACCGGGTACTCCCAGGGGGCCAACATGACGGTGAGAATGGCCTGTGACCGTCCCGACAAGATTGCCGCCGGAGCCGTGGTGGCGGCGACCATGCGCAAGACCTTGTCGCGGCAGTGCGCACCCTCGGTGGCGACTCCGATGGTGTTCTTCAACGGGACCGAAGACGATCAGGTGCCTTACGACGGCGGATTGCTGCAGGTGTCGTTGTCGGCGCCTGAGGCTGTGGCCTTCTGGGCTGATATCAACGGTTGTGCGGCTGCGCCGGAACAGACCCTGCTGCCGGATACTGTGGCGGACCAGACCCGGGTGCGACTCGACCGGTATGAAGGCTGTGCCAGTGGGGGGGCGGTGCATTTCTATACCGTGCAGGAGGGCGGCCATAACTGGCCTGGCGCCCTTGATTTCATTCCGCGTGTCGGGCTGACCACGCAGGACATCCGGGCCAACCGGGAGATGTGGAACTTCTTCCGGAGGTTTGCCCGATGAGCGTGCGCCTGGGTGGAGGAGTGCTGGCCGCCGCGATGATGGCGGGGTGCGGTGGCGGCGGATTCGGCGGCCCCTCGGGGTTGCCGCAGTTGGGGACTGAGTATCAGGCCAACGAAACGACGGTGCTGGATCAGCAACGTCCGCGGGTAGCCCGCAATGCGGCCGGTCAGGCGATGGTGGTCTGGGAAAGCCTTCAGCAGGACGGCGGTTACTTCGACATCCATGCCCGGCGGTTCGTCGATGGCGAACCGGTGGGGAGCGAGTTCAAGGTCAATTCCACCACGGCCGGACGGCAGAACTTCGGCGCTGTCGCGCTGGATGCAGTTGGCAACAGTGTCGTGGTCTGGCGCAGTTCGCTGCAGGACGGCCCGGGCGGCACGATCTATGGGCAGCGGTTCGCGGCGGATGGAAGCCGGGTTGGCGGCGAGTTCCAGATCGGCCCGTCCAGCTCCGATTTCGACTCGCAGTCCGAGCCCCGGGTCGCGATGAATGCTGCGGGGCGATTTGCCGTGGTCTGGAGCAATCGCGAGATCACACAGTTGGCCATTCTGCTGGGACGTAACGATATTGAGCAGCGGATGGTGCAGGTTCGGGTTTTCGACCCGGACGGCAGTCCGGTCACCGACATCGTCGATGTGGTGGGGCCCACGACGGCGGCAACCGTGCGCGCGCCGGATATCGGCATCGCCGACGATGGTCGTTTTGCGGTTACCTGGATCAGTAGCGGCAGTCCCAATGGCATCCGCGTCCGCAGCTTTGCCGCAGACGGGAGTCCAACCTCGGGGGATACCCAGGTGGATATCACGCGCAATGAGGCGGCTCCGGACTTCCCGGCGCTGTCGATGAACGCCGCAGGCCGTTTCGTGGTGGTCTGGGAGGCGATGACCTTCGGGTATCAGCCGCTCGGAGTGTTCGGGCGCCTCTACGAGGGGGATGCCGACAGCCCGCTGGGGCCGGAGCGATTGCTGTCAGCACCGGCATTGGGGTTGCTGGAGCGGGTCTCGGTATCCTTGTCAGCAGATGGACGATTTGCGTTGGCGGGAAGTGGAGACGATGCCGTGTCGGTGGCGTCCTTTGGTGCCGACGGCACCCTCGGTCGGTTCTCCAAACTCAGCAATGCGGGATTTGCCTCGCTTTTCGGCGCTGTCGCGCTGGCGTCTGACGGACGCGCTACGGTGACCTGGAACAGTCTGGGGCAGGATGGTGACGGGCGGGGTGTGTTCGTCAGGGATGTGTCAGTCGAGTGAGCGGTAGTTCCGGGGTGCGTGGCGCTTGCGGCCGTCGCCCGGGGGCTCTACAGTCGGGTATCTTTGCGGGATGACAGGTGGGGGAATCTTAAATGGCGGTCAATATTAGAAAGGCTTGGTTGGCAGTGGCGGCGGCGGGCATGGTCGCGGTGCCGACAGTAGGTGTGATCGCCAGTGAGCGCGAGCCGCAGGTGGCCGCGTACTTCACGCTCGACTTCGGCAAGGCCGATACGCCGAGAAACTTCCACTATGGACTGCGGCTGGATCAGGATTCCTACAACGCACGGTGGGGCATTGCGCCGCCGCTGCTGGTGATGGACATGTCCCGCAATGGCTTTGATGCGTATCTCAACGGCCTCAGCCTGCAGGCATTGCGGTATCAGATGAATCAGGCGGAAGTCGCCGGTGCGGCTGGACTGGGTACTGCTGGCACCGTGGCTGCGGTGGCGGTTGCTGCGGTGACGGTCGGGGTTGTGGTCAACGAGGCCAGTGACGACGATCCGTCGGGTGACGGTGGCGGTTCGACCGGCGGTTCGACCGGCGGCGCCACGACCGGGGGGACCACGGGTGGTACCCCCACGGGTGGCACCCCCACGGGGGGCACGACCACCGGGGGCACCACGGGTGGCGGTGACACCACGGGCGGCGACACTGCGGGCGGCGGGACCACCGCTGGCGGCGGCACGACGGCAGGCGGTAGCACCACCGGGGGTACGCCAACGGGTGGCGGCATTACCGGCGGCTTGCTGGGGCTGCGCGGCTACGACATGCATGCTCCCGATCGCGTCATCGACGTCGAGCGGCAGCGCTGGCTGGATGGCGGCACCGGCCAGATGGGTGATCTGGGCCTCTGAGGTCCTGTCTTGAGGGATCGTCACGGGGAGCCGCGGGCTCCCCGTTTCGTTTGTGCTGGAGGACGGGGCTGACCGATGGCAACCGCTGCTCGACTCGATGCCGTGTTCGGTATCGACCTGCGTACCCTGGCGCTGTTCCGTGTTGCGCTTTCGTCGGTCATCTGCGTTGACCTGATCCGGCGTCTCGGCTTCGATCTGGTGGCGTTTCATACCGGGCTCGGGGTACTGCCTGGCGGCTATTTGCTGGAAACCGACAGCGTCTGGCGTCTCAACCTGATGCTGATCAATGAACAGCCGTGGTTTGCCGGCCTGTTCCTGACGGTGACGTTGATGGCAGCGTTGGCCGTGCTGGTGGGCTACCGCACGCGGCTGGCCGCCGTGATCCTGTTCGTGCTGATGGGATCGATCGTCAACCGCAACCCGATGATTCTGATCGGTGGCGACATCCTCATCCTCTGCCTGCTGTTCTGGGCGATGTGGCTGCCGCTGGGGGCACGGTGGAGTGTGGATGCGGCACTGTCCACCACGCCGCCACCGGCCGCCAACCTGCACCGCTCCTGGGCGAGTGCCGGGTTGCTGATGCAGGTGATGTCGGTCTACTTCTTCAGCGCCATTCTCAAGAACGGCGCTGACTGGTGGCCGGACGGACTGGCCGTCTACTACACGGTTGAACTGGATCGCTATGTCACCGACTTCGGGCGGTGGTTGCTGGAAGGGCGACCGGGGCTGATGCAGGCACTCAGCTACTACGTTTACTTCCTCGAATGGATCGGCCCGGTATTGGTCTTCCTGCCGTTCTGGAGCCGCACGCTGCGCTTCGTGGTGATGCTGCTGCTGATGGGCATGCATGTGGGGTTCATTCTCTGCATCGAGATAGGCCACTTCCCCTATGTGAGCCTAAGCTCCCTGATCACCTTTCTCGGCGGCTGGTTCTGGGACTGGCTGGACCGGCGGCCGATTCGCAGTGCCTCGCTGAGCCTCTTCTACGACCGCGACTGCGGGTTCTGTCTCAAGATGTGCCGGTTGCTGCGCACATTCCTGATCCTGCCCCGCGACCTGGATTTGCGTGCGGCACAGGACGATGCCCGCGCGGGCCCCCTGCTGGAGGCGCACACCTCCTGGGTGGTTATCGATGCCCGGGGGCAGGCCCATCTCAAATGGGATGCCCTGGTGGCGCTGCTGCGCAGTTCGGCACTGCTGGCCTGGTTGGCCCCGCTGGCTGCCTGGGGTCTGTGGCGGGCACCCGGAAACGCGGTATACGACTGGGTGGGGCGCCACCGGCACGGCCTTGGACGTTTGTCGGCGAGACTCCTGCCGATGCGCCCCGAACGGTTTGCCTATGGTGCGTGGGCGCAGGGCGTGGCCGCAGTGGCGCTGCTGCTGGTGTTGCTGTGGAACCTTTCCACGGTGGAGTGGCTGCCGAAGGCGCCGGTGCAGCAGGCATTGATGCCCGGCTTTCGGGTGCTGCGCATTGATCAGCTCTGGAACATGTTCGCGCCGTATCCTGCACGTTCGGACGGGTGGACAGTATTCCCCGGTCGTCTCGAAAGCGGGCGCGAAGTGGATGTGCTGCGTCCCGGGCAGACGCTGAACTGGTCGCGGCCGACCGACATGTCCCGGCACGAAAACATCCGCTGGCACACCTATCGCTGGCGGATCTGGGAGAAGCCGCACGCGGGGCATCGCCTGCACTACGGTCGCTACCTGTGCCGCCGCTGGAATGCCTTTGCGGAACCTGGGGAGCGGCTGGTTGGATTCCGTATGGTCTGGATGCAGGAGTTCTCGGTGCCGCCAGGACAAACGCCCGAGGTGCGGCCCGCGACCGGGTGGACGCACGACTGTGTGATCGGCGATACCGGGAAGCCGTTGCCGCCACCGATGCCACCGGCGTTCTGAGCCGGCTTCAGGACTCGGAGGCGGTCAGCCAGGCCTCTTCGACGGCCTGCAGACGCTGACCGGCATCGCGCCGGGCCTGCTGCAGCTTGTGCAGGTCGCGCTGACGCTCCGGGGAGTACAGCTCGGGTGCGGCCAGTTGGGCATCGAGCTCGCTGCACTCGGCGCTGAGCTTGTCGAGTTGCCGCTCCAGCTTGCGAAGGCGATCCCGCTGCTGTCGCGTGTCGGTCGCTGATGATGCCGCCGGCGTGGGCGTGCTGGCGCCGGCGGCCTGCCGCTGGGCACGCAGCCAGCGCGCATAGTCGTCCAGGCTGCCGTCATAGGGCTCGCAGCGGCCCTCCGCCACACGCCAGAGCGTGTCGCAGCTGCTCTCCACCAACTGGCGGTCGTGCGAGATCAGCACCACCGCACCGGCAAATCCCTGCAGCGCCAGCGCCAGTGCCTCCCGCATTTCCAGGTCGAGGTGATTGGTGGGCTCGTCCAGCAGCAGCAGCGCCGGCTGCCGGTACACCACCAGCGCCAGGGCCAGACGTGCCTTCTCGCCCCCGGAGAACGGGGCGATGGCCTCCAACTGGCGATCACCATGGAACGCGAACTGGCCGAGGTAGTCCCGCAACGACTGCTCGCGGGCATCGGGGTCGAGCCGCTGCAGGTGCAGCAGCGGGCTGGCCTGGGGGTCCAGCTGTTCCATCTGATGTTGCGCGTAGTACCCCACTGTCAGGTCCGGCGCGCGGCGCTCCTCCCCTGACAGAAACGGCAGCTGCCCCGCCAGACTCTTGACCAGTGTCGACTTGCCGGCGCCATTGCCGCCCAGTAGCGCGATGCGGTCTCCAGGGTTGAGCACGAGCTTGAGTTGTTTCAGCAGCACGGTACTGCCGTATCCCGCCTGACCGTGCATCACGCTCAACAGGGGGTGGGGCAGGCGGTCCGGTTGGCGGAAACGGAAGGTGAAAGGGCTTTCGAGCAGCACCGGTGCGATGGCCTCCATGCGCTCCAATGCCTTGAGCCGCGACTGTGCCTGGCGAGCCTTGCTGGCCTTGGCGCGGAAGCGGTCGACAAATCCTTGCAGTTCCTCCCGGCGTCGGCTTTGTTCAGCGTGCCGTTGGGCCTGCTGTTGCAGCCGTTCGGCACGCTGGCGTTCGAACGCGCTGTAGCCTCCAGCGTAGAGCTGTCCTCCGTCAGGCGTCAGGTGCAGCGTATGGGTGGTGACGGCGTCCAGGAAAGCGCGGTCATGTGAGATCAGCAACAGTGTGCCGGGGTAGGTCGCGAGCACGTCCTGCAGCCACAGTGTGGCATCGAGGTCGAGGTGGTTGGTGGGTTCGTCGAGCAGCAACAGATCGGCTCTCTGCATCAACGCACGCGCCAGATTCAGCCGCATGCGCCACCCCCCGGAGAAGCTTGCCACCGGGCGTGCCTGCATGTCTGGGCTGAAGCCAAGGCCACGCAGCAATTGTGCGCAGCGGGCCTCGGCCGCGTATCCCTCGATGGCGGCAAGCCGATCGTGCGCGGCTGCCAGGGCGGTACCGTTGCCACTGGCCTCGGCCTCGCGCAAGCGCGCTTGCACGTCTCGCAGTTCGACGTCGCCGTCCAGGGCGTAGGTGAGCGCGTCTTCCGGTCGCGGCGGAACCTCCTGGTCGACCGCGGTGATGCTGCGGTCTCGCGGCCACTCGATGCGACCGGCGTCGCAGTCGAGTCTCCCCAGAACGGCCGCAAACAGGCTGCTCTTGCCAATGCCATTGGCGCCGACCACGCCAACGCGTTGCCCGGGATGGATGGCCGCATCCAGTTCGGAGAACAGCACGCGCGGACCGCGCCGCAAGGTGACGCCAGAAAGTTTGAGCATGTGCATAGTCTACTGGCGCCGCGGGGCGCAGCCGCTACACTGTGGCATGCCCATGGATGCCCCGGAGCTCTCTTGATGCGGTCGATGCGCGACTGGCTGCAGGCCCTGCGCGGTCGCGCCGACAGCGCCTTGCCGCCGGCTGCGCCACTGGACCCGCTTCCGCCTGCGTACGCGGCGCGCTTCGATCCTCAGCGGGTGACGCTCGCGGAATCCGTGCCGGAAACTGCGGAGCTATGGTCCGTGGTTCATCAGCGGTTGCTGCCGGCGAGCCGGAGCCAGCGCGGAGCGGTGGCGGTGGTGACGCACAACCCCGAGTTGCTGCCGGTGCTGGCCGATCAGATCGCGCGGCGTGCGGAGGCGCAGGATGTCGCGGTGCGAACGGTGCAGCCGACGTCCCGCTGGCGGTCGCCGGAGGCCTTGCTGACGGCGCTCTCGGAGGCGCGGGGTCAGGGGAAGGTCGTCACCCGGCTGGAGGACATGATCGCGCAACTGCGCGATGGCCCTCCGACGCTGGTGATGATGCCCATGCTCCATCGAGCCGTCCTTCGAGCGCCGGGCACCACGGCCATGCTGACCACCCTGATGCGTTTGATGCTGGCGACCCGCGGAACGGTCGGCTGGTGCCTCGGAGCCCATGCGACCGCCTGGCCGCGATGGGAGCGCTGGGTAGGAATTGATGGCGCCGTTGATGTGGTGCAATCGGCGCCAGGGCGGGACGACGCCGAGCTCTGCGACCTGCTGTGGCAGCGGCATCAGTCCGGCGATCGCCCGCTGCGCATCTGCCAGGACAGCGCGGCGCGCAATGTGCGCAAAGTCGACGGCGCCGAGCATGAGGCGCTCCGGGACTGGGTGCGCGCCGCGCGGGCGCTGAGCGGAGGTGATCCCGCTCGAATTTTCCGTCACTGGATCGCGGCTGCCGGACTGCACGGCGAGAGTGGGGCCATCGAAGTGCGCCTGCCGCGGGGACCGGACTGGCCTGCCTTCGGGCCGCTGCCGCCACGGCAACGGTATGCCTTGATCGAGATCATGGTGCACGACGGGCTCAGTTTGTCCGAGCTGGCCGATCTTTTCGTCTGCGCGCCCGATGACATGGTCAAGGACCTCGCCCGCCTGGTGGCTGCGGGACTGGTGTCGCGTCAGGGTGATCACTATGCGCCGCCACCCGCCTGGAGCGCGCGCTTGGTCCGGCAGTTGTCCGCGTTGCAGGCCGTGGAGTAGCCGCGATGAAAGAAGAGGTCGACGACAAGATCAACACCCTGTTCAGCGGGATCGAATGGGTCGACGTTCTGATCGCGGTGCTGATCGTCACGCTGACACCGCCGATGATCTGGCTCTACGGCCGCGCGATGCGCTGGCTGGCCGACGAATATCCGCGAATCCGCATGGGGGTGCTCGCCAGCGTGCCGGTGTTCCGCCTGGTGGCCTGGGTGGTGGCCAGTGTCCTGGTCATTTTCGTGGCGCTGGACCTGCCGCGTGAGACCCTGCTGGCGGTCGGCGCGTCGGCCGCTCTCGCGGTCGGCCTGGCCCTGCAGGATGTCCTCAAGAGTGTTCTGGCCGGTGTGGTCATGTTGTTCCAGCGTCCACTGGCGGTGGGCGACATGGTGGAAATCGGCGGGGAATACGGTGAGGTGATCAGTACCGGGCTGATCTCGGTGCGGTTGCGCACCTTCAACGATAACGTGGTGACGGTCCTCAACGCCAAGGTCTTCTCGGAGCCGGTGATCAATGCCAACTCCGCCAGCCTGCAGGAGTTGGTGCCGGTGCCGATCGTACTGTTCGGTGATGTGGACGCTGCGCGGGTGCGGTCGATCTGCGAAGAGGCTGCGGCGTGTTCGCCTTATGTCACGCTCTCGCGGCCGATCGTGGTGGTGGCCGAAGACGGCAGCGACCAGCGCCAGGCGACACGGTTCACGCTCAAGGCCTATGTCAGCGACGTGCGCTGCGAACGTTTGATGGCGACGGACCTGCTGTTGCGCGCGCGGCGTGAGTTGGCGGCAGCCGGCCTGCTGCGGGATCCGCTTTCACTGTCACTCGCCACCGACGGGAAATAAGCGCATGGACCTGCCACGCATCGTGATGCTGTTCGGTTACTCGGGACTGATCCCCTTCCTGCTGGCGCCGGCTTGGCTGACGCTGTCGCCACAAACCGCGCCGACCTGGATTGACGCCGCCTGGCTTGCCTACGCGGCCATGATTGCCAGTTTCATGTCCGGCACATTCTGGGGGTTCGCGTTGCCCGCATCGATGGGGCCGAACGGGCAGGTGGGACTGCTGATTTCGGTGATATTGATGCTGTTGTCGTGGGTGGCGCTGCTGCTTCCGTTCACCCCGGCGCTCGCGTTGCTGTCGCTGGTATTCCTGTTATTGCTGGCGGCCGACTTCTGGCGCGAACGGGTGCTCGATACGGTTGGCGGCTACTTTGCGCTGCGCGCCGGTCTGACCGTCGGGGTGCTGGTCGCCATCGCCTGGCGTGTGCTGCTCTCGTCCTGACCGCGGCAGGCGGGGCTGCGGTAGGCTGAAACACCGTGATCATGGAGACTTCCCATGCAGACTGCTGATTCCCTGCCCCCGGTGCAGACCCAGGTGGCCCCGGAGGAGTGGCAGGCGCGCCTGGACCTCGCCGCGGCCTATCGGCTGGTGGCCGCCTTCGGCTGGTCGGACCTGGTGTTCACCCACCTCACTGCCAAGGTGCCGGGGCCGGATGCCCATTTCCTGATCAATCCCTACGGCATGATGTTCGACGAGATCACCGCGTCGAGCCTGGTCAAGATCGACCTCACGGGGCGCAAGGTGATGGACAGCCCCTACGAGATCAATCCTGCCGGTTTCACCATTCACAGCGCCATCCACGCTGCGCGCCCCGATGCCCACTGCGTGATGCATACGCACTCGCTCAATGGCGTGGCGGTCTCCGCACAGCGGGGTGGCGTGCTGCCGCTGTCGCAGCAGTCGATCTTCGTGCTGTCTTCGCTGGCCTATCACGACTACGAGGGTGTGGCCCTGAACGACGCGGAAAAGCCGCGGCTGGTGGCCGACCTGGGCGACCGCAACTTCTTCATGCTGCGTAACCACGGCTTGTTGACGGTGGCGCCGACCATCCCCGATGCCTTCCTTTTCATGTACCTGTTCGAGGCCGCCTGCACCATCCAGGTCCGGGCTCAGGCCGGCGGTGGTGAACTGGTGCCGATCGATCCTCGCATCATTGCCGGCGCGCAACAGCAGGCGCAGCAGGTGACGCGCGGCGCGGGGGGGCACCTGGCGTGGCCGGGCCTGCTGCGCCGGCTGGACCGGGCCGATCCGGGCTGGCGGGCATGAGCCTTCGGATCGGGATCGATCTCGGCGGGACCAAGGCCGAGGCCGTGCTGATGGGGCCGGACTCCTCCATCCTCGCCCGCGCGCGCAAGCCGACACCCCATGAGGACTATCAGGGTCAGATCGACACCCTGGTTTCGCTGGTGCTGGAGATGGAAACGCAGGCCGGCCAGTCGGGGCTGCCGGTCGGTATCGGGCATCCGGGGGCGGTCTCGCCGGCGACCGGCTTGATCAAGAACGCGAACTCGCTCTGCCTCAACGGCAAGCCGCTGAAGGAGGATATCGAGGCGCGTCTCGAGCGCGAGATCCGCATGGCCAACGATGCCAATTGCCTTGCCGTGTCCGAAGCCCGTGATGGCGCTGCGGCGGGCGCGCGTCTGGTATTCGCGGTGATCCTGGGTACCGGCACCGGCGGCGGTATCGCCATCGACGGGGGGCCCTGGATTGGCGCCAATGCCATTGGCGGAGAGTGGGGGCACAACCCCTTGCCGTGGCCGCGACCCGAATGGGGCGAGACGCCGGGCCCACGACACTGGGATGGCCAGCATGGATCGATCGAGGCCTACCTTTCGGGCACGGGTCTGGCGCGCGACCATCTGCAGGTCAACGGTGTGTCGATGACCGGTGAGCAGATCGTCGAGGCGGGCGAGGCGGGCGATGCCGCCTGCATGGCCAGCCTGGCGCGTTTCGAGGACCGGCTGGCGCGTGCGCTGGCGAGCCTGATCAACGTTCTCGACCCGGAGGTGATCGTGCTGGGCGGGGGGCTGTCACGCGTGCCGCGCTGGTACCGGCATGTGCCGGCGCTGTGGGATCAGTGGGTGTTTTCGGATCGCATCGACACCCGCCTGGTGCCGGCGATGCATGGCGACAGCTCCGGCGTGCGCGGTGCGGCGTGGTTGTGGCCGGCATGAAGACGGTCGCGCTGCTGGTGGGGCTGCCCGGCTCCGGTAAATCAACGCTCCTGCGGACCTTGCGTCAGACCTGTCCGTGGCCGGTCGTGGACCGCGATGGCATCCGCAAGGCGATGTTCCCGACGTTCTTCGACAACCGGATCGAAAAGGATGCTGCCAACCTTGCAGTATGGTCGGCGCTGGAGGCGCATCTGGGGGTGGGGCACGACGTGTTCATTGATGGCATGACCTTCGCCAGCCAGGGGAACCGCGACCGCGCGGCGGCGATTGCGGTACGCCACGGGGCCTGCCTGCGCCAGTTGTGGATGGATGTGCCGGTGGGGGAGGCCGCGCGCCGGATCGGCGGGCAACCGGACCATCCGTCGCCGGAACGGGTGCCCACGCTCGCCGCCGAAGTGGCGGCCCGCTTCGCGCCGCTGACGGGGGACTATCTGCGCCTGGATGCGACTCTTCCGGTGACAGTGCTGGCGGCGTCGGCAGCAGCCTGGCTGGCGCCATCCGCGCCCTCAGGCGGGTAACCGGTCACTCCACCGCAGCCAGCGGCGGATCAGTCGAACCGCCAGCCAGGTCGCAATGATCAGCGACGCCAGGCCGTGGACCACGAACAGCAGCACGGCCGTGGCCACCGGCCAGCCCGGTGCGGTCGACAGATAGGCCTGCAGCGACGTCAGCACCGTGGGCAGCACGGCGCCGGGATCTGCGGCGGCGGCGGCCTGCAGCGCCACCTCGAGTACCTGAAATGCGAGCAGCAGCGGCAACAGCAGCAGGGCATAGAGCAGCAGGTAGACCACGAGCGCCCCGCCCCAGGTTCGCGCAAGGAACCGGTGATGGCTGGCGACGGTGGGCGGAGTGTCGCGCGCTGCCAGGCGGTGCAGCACGATGGCGAAGGGCGACAGCAGCACCAGCAGCGTGCCGAGGTTGGCGAAGGCCAACAGGGGCAGCAGGGTGCCCCCAAGGTACCCGAGGGTGACGCGCTCGCCGCCGTCCACGCTCATGCCATCGGCATGGGCTTGCGCTCGGAATAGCTCAGGAACCCGCGGACGATGCGGTAGATGTACCAGATCGCCACGGCGAAATAGATCAGGAAGCCGATGCCGATGAAGGCGAGGATCGATGCCACCAGGGCCCACAGCAACCCGAACCAGAAGGTGCGCAGCAACCAGCGGTGATGGCTGCGAACGAAGCTGCTGTCGGTGTCGTTCACCTTGAGGTGATTGACGATGACGCCCGCGATCGCGGTGATGCCACCGGTGAAGGCGCCGAGCGCATGCAGGATGTAGGCGACCAGCAGGGTGTTGCGTTCCGGCTCGGAGCCGGCGTCCACAGTTTCCAGCGCGTCCATGTCGATTCCTCTGGCGGGGTTGGGGTGAAGCCTAGCATTGTGGCCCCGCCAACAAAAAAGGCGCCCCTGAGGGGCGCCTCGATGCTGCGCAAGGCTGGATGATCAGCCTTTGTAGGCCTTGATGCCGGCCTCGATTTCGCCGCGGGCGGCAGCGGCGTCGCGCCAGCCGGCCACCTTGACCCACTTGCCCTTCTCGAGATCCTTGTAGCGCTCGTAGAAGTGCTGGATCTCCTGTTGGGTCCGCTCCGGTACATCCGCGAGATCGCGCAGATGGTCGTAGGCGCCATTGCTCACCTTGTCGGTGGGCACGGCCAGCAACTTGGCGTCGCTGCCTTTCTCGTCGGTGGTGTCGAGCACCGCCACGGCACGGCACTTGAGGACGCTGCCGGCAACAATGGGGTGCGGCGTCATCACCAGCACGTCGACCGGATCGCCATCTCCTCCCAAGGTGCCGGGAATGAAACCATAGTTGGCCGGGTAGCTCATGGCCACATTCATGAAGCGGTCCACCATCAGCAGGCCGGTGTCCTTGTCGACTTCGTACTTCACCGGCGGCCCGTAGGCCGGGATTTCGATGACGACGTAGAATTCCTCGGGCGCCTTGTCGCCCGGGCCCAGAGCTTCGATACCCATACTGATCCTCGCTTGATTCGGTGATGGAATGTCGCGGCAATGGGACACAGAGCGGACCCGGCCCGCGACGGAGCGGGCGGGGAGTGTACGCCGATGGTCGATTCCGCGTCACCCTGCATTGACGGAATCGGCGCGCAACCGTTACCGTTTCTGGCCGATTGTCGGGGGCCGCGCGCCCGCGCGTCGCGGAGACTGTGCCCGGCGCACCGCGGACGGCGCATTTCATATATTCAGAGGTTGATACGTACATGAGGATCGTACTGCTGGGTGCGCCCGGCTCAGGTAAGGGCACCCAGGGGGAAAGACTGGTCGCCCGTTACGGCATCCCCAAGATCTCCACTGGCGACGCCCTGCGCGCTGCCGTGGCGGCCGGCACCGAGCTCGGCAAGCAGGCCAAGGCGGCCATGGATGCGGGACAGTTGGTCGACAACCGCATTGTCATCGGCATCGTCGAGGAGCGGCTGCAGCAGGATGATGCGCAGAAGGGCTTCATTCTCGACGGCTTTCCGCGCAACACGGCACAGGCCGAGGTGCTCGACGGCATGTTGTCGCGGATGGGACACAGTGGGATCACGCACGCGGTACACCTGCACGTGACCGACGAGGAGATCGTTCGCCGGTTGCTGGAGCGCGCCAAGATCGAAGGTCGTGCGGACGACAAGGAGGATGTCATTCGCAAGCGGATCGAGGTGTACAACGCCGAAACCGCGCCCTTGCTCGATTACTACCAGGCGCAGGGCAAGGTACAGACTGTTGAAGGCGTTGGCTCAATGGATGCCATTTTTGAACGCATCGTGGGTGTGCTTGGCGCCGCCTGAAGCACTTCAACGCAGAAAACCCCGCAAAGCGGGGTTTTTTTTGGCGTGCTGAACGGCGATCGACGCCCCCGGCTCCTGGTCCACCGAACCCATGGCATTCCACCCCCGGTTGGCGCGGCCATCCGGGTGCGAAGTCACCGGTTCAGTGGACTAGCCGGCGGCGCTGGCCTGGCGCAGCACGGCCAGATAGCCCGGGGCTGCAGCGACCGCCTGTCGCTCGCGCAGCAGTTGATGCAACGCAGGGAGTCGGTACCAGGGCACTGCCGCCAGCAGGTGGTGCTCAAGGTGGTAGTTCACATTGAAGGGCGCCACGGTACAGCGCGCGAGCCATCCCGCCCGGGTGGTGCGGGTATTTCGCAGGGGGTCCGCGCTGCGCTCCATGCAGGCGTGTTCCGCAATGGAGCGCAGCCGGATGAACAGGCTGAAGGTGGTCAGGTAGGCCGCCGCCCAGGCGGTGTAGAGCCAGGCGTGCCCCAGGGCCGCGAAGGCCACCAGCATCGACAGATTGAGCAGCACCACGCCCGACAGGTTGCGCAGTCCCTCCCGCGCGTAGTCGTGCCACCGCCGGCCGTTGCGGGGACGCGGCGTCACCTTCGCAGCGACCGTGTAGTCGAACACTCCGATGTCCATGAGCACCTGGGCGGCAATGCGGCGCAGGCCGGTCAGGCCTGACAGGTCGCGCAGCACTTTCTTCCACAGGCTGCGTCGGGTGGTGGGGAAGGGGTCGACCAGACTGAGATCGGGGTCCTCCGGGCGGCCGGTGTGGGCATGGTGTTTCATGTGGTGCAGCCGATAGCGCGGCACGTCGTTCCAGATCCAGCGTGCCGCCAGCCAGTCGCCGGCCCAGTCGTTCAGGCCGCGGTGGCGGAACAGGGTGCGGTGGGCGGCCTCGTGGCCCAGGATGGCCAGGGCAAGCTGGCGCCCCCCCAGGATCACCACCACGGCGATGAAGGTCAGCGGGTGGGGCCAGCGCGCCAGCGCGGCGAAGCAGAGCCCGATCACGGTCCAGGTGCTGATCAGGGCCCAGACGCCCATGACGTTGGAGCGAGTGGTGAAGCGGCGGATGTCGTCAGGGGTCAGCAGATGGCGGGCCATGGGCGTTTCCAGGGAAGGTTTCAGGGGGTGTCGGGACACTGGCGTTCGATCCACGCGCGCCAGATGCCGTGGCCGATGCGATCAAACTGGTGAACCGTGGTGACCAGCGCCTGTCGGGCGTCGACATCTACCATCTGCGCCGGCAGTCGGGGGTCGAACACGATCTGGCGGATGCCTTCGCTCCCGAGCAGGAAAGCCTCCCGGGCGGCAACCTCGGGATCCAGCTTTCCGGCGCGTTGCAGCCAGGCGGACAGGGTGTCGTGAAGTTCGCGGTACCGGCGGTTGAGTGCCTCGGTGTCCCAGAGTTGCGCGATCCGTGCCGTCACCGGCGGCGCGAAGTTCCGCGCCACGCAGACGATGGCATCGTCGTCCAGTCCCAGGCTGGTCAGCCGTTGTCGCAGCGCGGTAGGGGATTCGGTGAGGTTGTCGGGGCGTACCTGAAGGCGGTCCTCAAGGGGACGGAAGCCCAGCATGTCGAGGGCACGCTGGCGCTGTCGCCGCCCCCGCCGGTCGCCTGCGGCACGACCGCTCAGGTGGATCAGGACGTGGCTTTCGCCGTCCCAGGGGCGGGTTCGCTGTTCCGCGCTGCGCCAGGTGGCGACGTCATCGGCGAGCTCGTGCGCGCGGGCGCTGAGCTGGTACCACCCGCGTTCGGTGCCTTCGATCAGGCCCTCCGAGGACAGCCGGGCCAGGGCCACCCGCACGCTGCTCTGTCGGTGGCCGAAGAGCCGGCAGGCGGCGATGGCTTCCCGTGCCGACAGCGCCTGACCGTCGGCGGCGAGCAGCAGGTCCAGGACCAGATGGCGGGGCGCCGGAATCATTACGAAAACAAGATAAAAATATTCATTCGACGTAATATTACATAAAGTGTATAAGAATCTGCAAAACACGTAATGAGATCAGGCATGACTGCTTCCGAGTCCGTACGCGTGTCGCCGGGAACACCCGTTTGGCATATCGAAATCAACCGTCCGGAGGCACGGAACGCGGTGGATGGCCCGACCGCTGCCGCACTTGCAGATGCCTTCCGCGCCTTCGAAGCGGACCCGCATGCGGCTGTTGCGGTGCTGTCGGGGGCCGGCGCGCACTTTTGTGCCGGGGCGGACCTCAAGGCGGTGGCCAGTGGCGATGCCCGCCGGGTCAATCGCATGGACCCGCAGGGGGACGGGCCGATGGGGCCGACCCGGATGCAGCTCGACAAGCCGGTGATCGCGGCGGTCAGCGGTTATTGCGTGGCCGGGGGGCTGGAGTTGGCGGCCTGGTGCGATCTGCGCGTGGCGGATGCCGACGCGGTGTTCGGCGTGTTCTGTCGTCGGTTTGGTGTGCCACTGATTGACGGAGGGACGGTTCGATTGCCGCGCCTCATCGGCATGAGCCGGGCGCTGGACCTGATCCTCACCGGGCGGCCGGTGCCGGCGGAGGAGGCCTTGCAGATGGGGCTGGTCAATCGCGTGGTCGCACGCGGCGAGGCCGTGAATGCCGCGCTGGCACTGGCGCGCGATCTGGCGGCATTTCCGCAGGCCTGTCTGCGCGGTGACCGCCGTAGCGCCCATGCGCAGTGGGGTCTGGATGCTGACGCCGCGATCGCCTTCGAGTTTCGTCAGGGGATGGCAACGCTGCAGTCCGGCGAAACGGTGGACGGTGCGACCCGCTTCCGCGACGGCGCGGGGCGGCATGGACAGTTCGGCGACGCCGGACAGGGGACTTGAGATGAGCGATCTGACGACCATGACCTATGCGGTCACCGGGCGCATCGCGCGGATCACGCTGAACCGTCCCGCGCGTGGCAACGGCATCACCCTGGATCTGCCGCGCGAGTTGGCGGCCTGTGTCGAGCGCGCCAATGTCGATCCGGCCGTGCATGTCATCGCGTTGGCCGGAAATGGCAGCGGATTCTGCGGGGGGTACGACCTGGTGGACAGTGCGGAGACCCTGCAACTGGGCGTCCCCGATCCGCACCGGCCTGCCGGATCGGTGCTGGATCCGACGGTGCAGGCACGGAATCACGACCCCGATGCGGTGTGGGACCCGATGGTCGACTACGCCATGATGAGCCGCAACGTGAAAGGCTTCATGAGCCTGTTTCACAGCGAGAAACCGGTGGTGTGCAAGGTGCACGGCTTCTGTGTGGCCGGCGGCACCGACATGGCCTTGTGTTCGGATCTGCTGGTCATCGCCGACGATGCCAAGATCGGCTACCCGCCGGCCCGGGTCTGGGGTTCTCCGACCACCTCCCTGTGGTTTCATCGCATCGGGCTGGAAAAGGCCAAGCGTCTGCTGTTCACCGGTGACTGCCTGTCCGGGCGGGAGGCTCGTGAATGGGGGCTGGCCATCGAGTCGGCGCCGGCGGATCAGCTCGATGCCCGGTTCGAGGCCCTGCTGGAGCGGATCGCGCGGATGCCGGTGAATCAGCTGGTGATGATGAAGCTGCTGCTCAACCAGTCGGTGATGCAGCAGGGGCTGCACACCACGCAGGTGCTCGGCACGGTGTTCGACGGCATCACCCGGCACACCCCGGAAGGCTACGCGTTCCAGCAGCGTGCGGCGGAAGCGGGCTTCCGGCAGGCGGTGCGTGAGCGTGACGAGCCGTTCGGTGATCACGGACTGTCGACGTTCAGGGGCTAGTGTCCTGTCCCAGAAGTTCGCATGCGAGCTCGCGGGTCTTTTTCGCGCCTGGCCGTGTTGCTCCTCCTCGCCATAGTTCGACGATGACGCGTCGTCGCGCCTTGCCAGACCCGAAAAATCCTGGCGCGATTTCATCAAGGACTTTCTGGGACAGGACACCAGGGCCTGTTCACACGATGGCACCGCAGCTGTTGCCGAGGCGTTAACCGGTCCTGGGCGGGGCTTCCCGCCGACCGCCCGGCCTGCGTATTCTCCCCGTATGGCAAAACGACCTTCCGGCACCCTCCGCATCATCGGCGGTACGCACCGCTCACGTCAGATCGCGTTCGACGCGGCAGCGGGGGTGCGCCCGACGCCGGACCGGGTACGACAGACCCTGTTCGACTGGTTGTCGCCCGTGATCGACGGTGCCCGCTGTCTCGACCTGTTCGCGGGCTCCGGTGCGCTGGGACTGGAGGCGGTCTCGCGTGGCGCTTCGCACGTCACCTTCGTCGAGACCGGCGCACGGCAGGCCGCCATGATCCGCGAAGCCTGTCATCTGCTGCGTGCTACCCAAGTCGATGTGACCACCATGGATGCCCTGTATTTCATCGAGCAGACCTGGCATCGGTATCACGTGGTATTCCTGGATCCCCCTTACGAGGGTGACGCCCTGGAGCGTGCGTTGGTGGACCTGCCCAAATGCCTGGCGCCCGGCGCTTACGTGTACCTGGAGTGGCCGGAGGGGCGCGCACCGGCTCTCCCTGCGGGCTTTCGCCTGCACCGCGAGAAACAGGCGGGACAGGTATGCTTCGCGCTCGCCATCTACGAACCGCAGGGAGCCGCCACCGCATGAAGATCGTCGCCGCCTACTCGGGCACGTTCGACCCCATCACGCTGGGGCACAACGACATCATGCACCGCGCGGCGCGGATGTTTCCCAAGCTGATCATCGCGGTCGGTCTGAATCCCGCCAAGAACCCGCGCTTCAATCTGGAGGAGCGCGTCGCGCTCATCGAAGCCTGTGTTGCCGATCTTCCCAATGTCGAGGTCAAGGGGTTCACCGGGCTGGTGGTGGACTTCGCGCGGGAACATCATGTCAACGTGCTGGTGCGGGGTGTGCGGACGGTCGGGGATGTCGACTACGAAAAGCAGATGGCGGTGATGAACCGTGACCTCTATCCGGCGCTGGATACCGTGATGCTGGCGCCAAGCCCCGAGTATGCGCACCTGTCGTCGAGCCTGGTCCGGGAGCTGGCGGGGCTGGGGGCGCCGGTGGAGAAGCTGGTGCCGAAGCCTGTCATCAAGCCGCTGCTGGAGCGCTTCGGGCGCGAAGCCAAGGCTGCGCCTGCCCGCCGCACCCGTCGGCGGTAGACTGGGGGGCATGGCCCTCAAGATCACCCACGACTGCATCAACTGTGACGTCTGCGAGCCGGTCTGTCCGAACCACGCCATCTACCAGGGCATGGAGATCTACGAGATTGACCCGGCGCTGTGCACCGAGTGCGTCGGGCATTTCAATCAACCGCAGTGTCAGCAGGTCTGTCCGGTGGATTGCATTCCGCTGGATCCCGATCATGCCGAGACACGCGAACAACTGCAGGCCAAGTATCAGGGCCTGATCCGCATTCTGGGGCCGGCATGAAGCAGCGCATCCTCCTGTCATTCCTGCTGGCGCTACCCCTGGCGCCGGTTGCCGCGGAGCAAGCGGCCTGCGCCACGGCGCATCCCGAGGCCACTGCGGCCTGTGTCGAGATTCTCGAGATCGGCGGCAACGCCGTCGATGCCGCGATTGCCGCCTCGGCTGCCCTTGCGGTGGTGGAACCCACCGGCTCCGGCCTTGGCGGCGGCGGCTTCTGGCTGGTGCATCGTGTCGAGGATGGGCACAGCGTCTTTGTCGACGGCCGCGAGACCGCGCCGCTGGCCAGTCGGCCCGAGCACTATCTTGATGCCGACGGTCAGCCGGTGGCCGAGCGTTCGCTGACCGGTGCGCTGGCTGCCGGCATTCCAGGTGAACCTGCAGCGCTGGTGCACCTCGCAGCACACTACGGCCGCCTGCCGCTGGCCCGCAGTCTGGCGCCCGCGGCGCGTCTGGCTGCAAGCGGATTTTTTGTCGACGCCGAGCTTGCCGAGGCGTTTGCCACCCACTGGCCGCGCTTTTCCGACGGGGCCAAGGCCACCTTCGCCATTGAGGGGCGCGCGCCGCGTACGGGCGAAATCCTGCGGCAACCGGATCTGGCCCGGCTGCTGATTGCGCTGGGCGTGGACGGCCGCAAGGCGTTCTACGCCGGGGCCTACGGACGCAAGCTGGTCGACGGGGTTCGGGCGGCGGGCGGGCATTGGCAGATGGCCGACCTGCGCCATTACCAGGTGCGTGAACGCGAGCCCCTGATATTCAACTTTCGCGATGCCCGGGTCATCACCAGTCCACCGCCGTCGGCGGGGGGTGTCGCATTGGCGCAGATCTTTGGCCAGCTCGAAGCCCTCGGGGTGTCCCTGCCGCTGACCGATCAGGGGCGGCACCAGTTGGTGGAAGCCATGCGCCGCGCCTACCGCGACCGTGCGGCCTGGCTGGGGGATCCGGATCAGGTGTTCGTGCCGGTTCGGCAGCTCACGGCCCACGCCACCACCCGGCGCATGGCGGAGAGTATCGACCCCGATACCGCCACGCCTTCGGCGTCGCTGCCACCCGCGGTACCGGTGCCGGAAGGAGAGCACACGACGCATCTGTCCGTGCTGGATGCCGATGGCAATCGAGTCGCAGCGACGCTGTCGATCAATATCCCGTTCGGCGCTGCCATGGTGGTGCCGGGCACCGGCATCCTGCTCAACGACGAGCTCGATGATTTCGCCATGAGCACCACCGCCAGCAATGTCTACGGGCTGATCGGTTCGCGGCCGAATCTCATTGCACCGGGCAAGCGGCCGCTGTCGTCGATGACGCCCACCTTTGTGGAGTCGCCGCGTGGCCTGCTGATTCTCGGCACGCCCGGCGGCAGCCGCATCATCACCATGGTGGCGCTGGGCATGCTGGAGTGGCTGGGCGGTGGTGATGTCGATGCGGTGGTCGCGGCGGGACGCTTTCACCACCAATACCTTCCGGATGTGGTGCAGGTGGAGCCGCAGGGGCTATCCGCGGATCAGCAGGCGGCGTTGCAGGCCAAGGGGCATGCGATCAAGGATGTCGGCCGTCGCTATGGCGACATGCATGCGGTGTCGGTGGATGTCGAAGGCGTGCAGGCGGCTTCCGATCCCCGCGGCATCGGGGTGGCACGGGTGTTGCAGGCTGACTGAACGCGGCTTGCAGGCGACCGAGGTGGCTGGCAGGCTCGAGTCACGCCCACAACAAGGTCGTCAACAATGGCGCTACGCAACCAGATCCAGCTGATCGCCTATCCCAATCGCATCGGCGCGAATCTGCGCGATCTGCACAGTGCGATGACAGGCTATTTCCGCAAGGCGGTCGGCGGCGTCCATATTCTGCCGCTGTATCCCTCCAATGCCGACGGCGGGTTTTCGCCGCTGACGCATACCGAGGTCGATCCCGCCTTCGGCACCTGGAACGATGTCGAGCGCATCGCGGGTGAGTTCGATCTCTGCCTTGATCTCACCATCAACCACATTTCGGATGCTTCTGCGGAGTTCCAGGACTTTCTCCAGCATGGCTACAAGAGCGAGCATGCGGACCTGTTCGTGCATGTCGATCAGATGGGCGATATCACGCCCGATGACATGGCCAAGATCCACATCCGCAAGGAGAAGGAACCATTTCGCGATATCCGTTTCGCTGATGGCACGACGGGTCGGGTGTGGTGCACCTTCACCGAGAAGCAGATCGACCTCAACTACAACAACCAGAGCGCCTATGCGCTGATGGAGCATTACATCCGCTTCCTGGCAGCCCGGGGCGTCAAGCTGTTTCGCCTCGACGCCTTCGGCTACACCACCAAGAAGATCGGGACCAGTTGTTTTCTGGTGGAACCGGATGTCTACGAGATTCTCGACTGGGCCAATGGCATCGCCGCCGAGTGTGATGCCGAGATTCTGCCGGAGGTTCACGACCACTCCAGTTACCAGTACGCCATCGCGCAGCGCGACATGCGGCCGTATGCCTTCGCCCTGCCGCCGCTGCTGCTGTACTCGCTGCTGGACGCCAACAGTGTCTATCTCAAGCATTGGCTGCGCACCTGTCCTCGGCAGCAGATCACCGTACTCGACACCCATGACGGCATCTGCATTCCGGATGTCGAGGGCATCCTGCCGGCCGACAAGATCCAGGCGGTGGTGGACAACGTCAGTGCGCGCTCGGCCGACCCCATTCTTCGGCGCTCTGCCGCCAATGTGCACAGCGTCGGCGCCATCTATCAGCTGACCTGTACATATTACGATGCCCTGCGCGGCAACGATGATGCCTACATTGCGGCGCGTGCCATCCAGTTCTTCACGCCCGGCATCCCGCAGGTCTATTACGTCGGGCTGCTGGCCCTGTCGAACAATCATGAGTTGATGGATGAAACCGGCGAGCTGCGCGACATCAACCGCCACTGGCTGAGCCTCGAAGATGTCGATGATGCGGTGAAGCGGCCGGTGGTGCGGCGCCTGCTCAAGCTCATGGAGTTTCGGAATCAGTACCCCGCGTTCAACGGGCGTTTCGAGCTCCACTACTCCAACGATTCGAGCATCAAGATGGGCTGGCGCGACGGCGAGTGGGTGTGTGAACTGTTTGTCGATCTGAACTTCAAGAAGACCACCATTCGCCACGTCGACACGCGCTCCCGGCGCATGGTATCGGTGACCTGCTGAGGGGGACGGTTCAGTTCCCGAGCGGGCGTGCCAGCGACGCACGCAGTACGTCGCGGGTAATGGCGCGCGGCCGGCGGCCCAGCCGGTGAAAGTCTCCTGAGGGAATCAGCGCCGCGATCCGCCGCAGGTTGCGTTGGATGGCGTCACGATAGGGCGTGGCACCGTCGAAATGCGCGGCCTCCAGGCGATAGGCGTGGTCAAAGGCGGACGCCAGTCGTTCATCCCATAGCCGCTGGTTGAACTCGACCGTGGTGGTGAGCAGCGATTCGACCGAGTCATACACCGGTGTCGGCCCCGTCGTCCTCGCGGGTCCGGCCAGACCGCAGCAGGTGAACTCCGGAAACAGGAAGTCCCGACATTTCTCCAGGTAGCAACGGTCAGCGGTCTGCGCGAGCAGATCGGCGGTGCCGATGATCTGTCCCATGCGCCGGTACGCCGGATCCGCAACCCGGAGGGCCTCGATGGCGATCTCGTAACCGGTGAAGTGGACGATGTGGGCCGCCATGGCCGCTTCGGCCCGGAAGCCGAGGGCGGGCAGCAGGGTGCGCAGAAAGTCGGCGCTGCGGCTCACATGGGTGAGTGTATAGGCGGCGCCATTGCTGGCTGCATCGTTGTCATGCCGGACGTAGCCGGCGTCGTGAAACAGGGCAACGATCACCGCGATGACGGCCTGTCGGCCGCTCAGCCGTTCGCTGCGTGGCGCGCTGCGCGCATGGCCGTCGAGCAGGCGCGCGCAGGTCAGCGCGCAGTCGAGCGAGTGCTGGGTGTCGTGATACCGGGTATCGCAGCCGTAAAAGCCCGGCAGCGTACCGGCATAAAGTGCGCTGAACTGCTGGAATGCCTCGGTGAGCGCGGGCAGTGCGTCCACGCCACCGCAGGCGTGCATCAGGGGCTGGATCGCCGCTTCGACCGCCCGCGGGTCCGCGACGTTGACCCGGTTGGTCACGTCATAGTGATTGCGCCGCCGCTCGTTGTCGGTCATTGCCCCCTCCCACAGCTTCGTTCGGGATCATAGGGCCATCAGGCATGGCCTGACGTGCGCCGGGTCACGTCGCCAGCTCAATCCAGACCGGGGCGTGATCCGACGGGCGCTCGAGTTTGCGCGGAGCAGTGTCCACCGCCCATTGGCGCAAGCGTTGACGCAGCGGGGCGCTGACCAGCAGATGGTCGATACGCAGCCCCATGTCGCGGCGGAAGGCCGCCTGTCGGTAGTCCCACCAGGTAAAGCGGCCCTCACGGTTTGGCGCAGCCTCAAAGCTGTCGCTCAGGCCGAGATCGCAAATGGCGGTAAGCGCGGCGCGCTCCGCGTCGGAGCAGAGGATGGCACCTTCCCAGACCTGCGGGTCATGCGTGTCCTCCGGCGTCGGCGCGATGTTGAAGTCGCCCATGACCAGCAGGTCGTCATGTTGCGTCAGTTCGGTCTGCAGCCAGTGGCGGAACGCGTCGAGAAACCGCAGCTTGTACGCATACTTTTCGCCGCCGACCGCCTGCCCGTTGACAACATAGGCGTTCACCACGCGGATGCCGCCGATGCGGGCGGCAATGACGCGGCGCTGTTCATCTTCGAACGCCGGAATGCCGCGCTGGACATCCTCCAGCGGCTGCCGCGCCAGCAGGGCCACGCCGTTATAGGTTTTCTGACCATGGCTGACGCTCTGATAGCCGACCTCGGCGAGGGCCTCGGTCGGAAACTGGTGATCCTCGCACTTGAGTTCCTGCAGGCCGACCACATCGGGCTTGGCTGTGGCGAGCCAGTCGAGCAGGTGGGGCAGGCGGACCCGCAGGCTGTTGACGTTCCAGGTGGCGATCTTCATTGGAGTCCGGTGGCGGGAGCGCAGGGCGCAATCAGGTGGGCATTCTATTCTTGCCGAAGCCTGCCGCCGGCATCAAAGAAAAAGGCCGCCGGTGTTGCCGCCGGCGGCCTCTTTTCGATCCCCCTTGGAATCAGGGAGCGGGGATCAATGCCACTTCGATATCGCGGTCGGCGATGGCCCACCAGAGACCGTCGCCGGCGGTGTCGTGCCCGACCACGAACGCATCGTCACAGCCGGCCGGACGGGTCGGCGGCGTTTCCAGATAGGCGGCATCGAAGCCGCCGCTGACCACGCAGGATGCGCTGCTCATGGCAGCCCAGGTGTCGCCGTCGCGATAGCCCAGCACCACTGACTGGCTGGCGAGCGCCGCTGGCACCTGCAGGCTCATCGCGTAGGGGTCGGCCCGGGTGCCCTCGATATCCCAGGCCTGCGAGGCGTAGGCGGGCAGGGCGTGTTCGGCCTTGGCGCTGCCGTCGGGCTGGCTTTGCGGGAAGCCGGCCGCCAGCTTGCCCGGCGAAGACTTCAGGGCGCCCCAGGTGCCCAGGTAGATCCCGTTCTGGTTCTGCAGGCCGCTGATCAGCAACACGCTGGAGGCGGTTGCATCTTCTTTCGGCATCCAGCTCAGGGTGACATGCTCCTTGAGATCGATGGTGGTTTCGGGGATCTGCACCGAGTCGCCGGAGATGCGGAGGCGTTCGTTGCCGTTGACGTTCGGCGTCCAGGCCTGGTGATACTGGAACAGATACTGGTAACCCAGCCGGGCGAGGTCGGTCACGGTTTCCGCCCGGCTCCACCCCGGTGTCACGCCCATCGAACGCGTACGCGAGTCGATCCGGTTGAAGGTGTTGTTGGTGCCTGCCTCCAGTCGCGCGATCATGCCTTCGCTGCTGCGGCACTCATTGGTGCGGTAGGACGGGTCCAGATCGAGCACGGGGCGGGTACCGGCCGGAATGCTGTTGGGGTAGACGATCTTCTCGCAGCGGTCGGTTGAGCGGCTGAAGCGGTCAAACAGCGTCCATACGGGGTCGGCCAGTTCCTTCGGGCCATCACTGTTTCGCAGCACGGTGTGCTCGGCGAACCAGGCCTGGTAGTCGAGGCGCGGCCCCTCGAAGGTCAGCAGTGGTGCCGTGACGTCCAGTGCGGTCGAGCCGTTTTCCATCGAGTTGACCTTGTGCTGCACCACGCGCTGGACCAGCTCGGACTCGCCATAGCGGAACTCGTAACCCTTGTAGGAGGCGTTGCCGGACATGATCTGCGTGAAGTAGGGCAGGCGGTAGTTACCGCCGGTCTCGGTCCACGACTTGTTGATCGCCGTGAACGGGCCACGGATCACGCTGCGCTGGTATTGGTGCTCGTGGCCCTGGACCCAGATCACGTCATTGTCGACAAAGAACTTGCGGATTTCGTCGTACTGATCGATCAGCGCGTTCTCGCCCTTGGTGCCTTCGACGATCTGCTCGCGCACCTGTCCGTACTTGGCGCCGATCAGGCCGTCGTGGCTGCCGATGACGATATGGTCCACGGCGTCCCGATGGCGACCCACCACCTCCTTGATCCACGGAAAGGCGCCGGCCAGGCCCCAGTACCGCAGATTGATGATCAGTACGTTTTCGCGCACCACGGCGTAGTTGAGAAACTCGGCATAGGGCATGTGCTCCGCGTCCGCCGGAATGTACGGGCGCATGGCGTCGACCCAGCGGGTGGTGATGGCAAAGCTGTCTTCGTGATTGCCCATCAATGGCAGGATCTCGATGCCGGCCTCGCGATACTTGCCGGCAACCTCGACCCATTCACCGAACTCCTTGGCGGACCCGTCGTTGGTCAGATCGCCGACGGCGATCACCACATCGGCGCCCATGGCCTGATGCTGCTTGAGCACGGCTTCCATGGCATGAATGGCCACTTCCGAACCATTGCCCTGGGTGTCCGGCAACAGGCCGATGCGCAGTGTTTCGGGGGCAGGGGCTGGCGTCGGAGTGGGGCTCGGGCTCGGGCTCGGGCTGGGCGTCGGGCTGGGGGACGGTGTGCTCGATGGCGTCGGGCTGGGCTGAGGGTCGCCGATGGGATTGTTGTTTCCATCGCTGCACGCGCACAGCAGGGTGGTGAGCAGCGCGAAAGTGGCGCCACCCAGGGTCTTGTTGAGTTGCATTGAGGCTCTCGGTTTTTCTGGGGTCAGCCGGCTCGTGACCGGGCCATGCACCCTAGTCTGTGGCGGTGACACCGATGTGAAACGCGGGGCGGCGACCCCGCGTGTCGACCGAGTCTTACAGCCTCACGCGCTGCTGGCGGACGAGGCGATCAGGCCATCGTGGCGCAGCAGCGCGTCCAGCGTTGGTGGGCGTCCGCGGAATGCCGTGAACAGCTCCAGTGCCGGGGCACTGCCACCGCGCGACAGCAGCGCATCCCGGAAGCGATGGCCGGTGTCGACGGCGAAACCGGATTCCTCGAATGCCGCAAAAGCATCGGCCGACAACACCTCGGCCCACTTGTAGCTGTAGTAACCGGCTGCGTAGCCGCCAGCGAAGATGTGGCTGAAGCTCCAGGGCATGCGATTGAACGCGGGAGGCTGCATCAGGGCCACTTCCGCGCGCACCGCCTCGAGTTGCTGCAGCAGGGCGTCGGTATCGTCGGGTGGCGCATCACGGTGCAGGCGCAGGTCGAACAGGGCGAATTCGATCTGCCGCAGTGTGGCCATGCCACTCTGCCAGCTGCGGGAGGCCTGGAGTTTGTCGATCAGGGTGTGCGGCAGGGCGTCGCCGGTCTGCCAGTGGCGGGCGAAGCGTTGCAGTGTGGGGGCGTGGTAGCACCAGTTCTCCATGAACTGGCTGGGGAGTTCCACGGCATCCCACTCCACGCCGTGAATGCCGGAGACGCTGGCCTCCTCCACCTGGGTCAGGAGGTGGTGCAGGCCGTGGCCGAACTCGTGAAACAGCGTCAGCACCTCGTCGTGGGTCAGCAGTGCCGGCTGGCCGGGGGCGGGCGGCGTGAAGTTGCCGACCAGATACGCGACCGGCAGCTGCAGCTGCCCGTCGATGCGCTGCCGTGTCAGGCACTCGTCCATCCAGGCGCCGCCGCGTTTGTGCGCCCGGGCATACGGGTCCAGATAGAACAGTCCGATCGGCTCGCCTGAAAGCGTTGACAGCGAGTAGACCGTCACGTCCTCGTGCCAGGTGGCGATGCCCTCCACCGCCGTGATGCGAACCCCATAGAGGGATTCGACCTGATCGAACATGCCCTGGATCACCTGCGGCGCCGGGAAGTAGGGCTTCAGGGCTTCGTCAGACAGTCCCAGCGTGGCATCGCGATAGCGTTCGCTGTAGTAGGCAACATCCCAGGGCTCCAGCCGATCCAGGCCATCCTGCGCATGCGCGTAATCGCGCAAGGCCTCCAGCTCGGTTTCCGCACGTGCGCGTGCGCGTCGGGCGAGATCGGTCAGAAACTGCTCCACGGCCTCAGCGGAGTCCGCCATCTTGGTGGCCAGCGACAGCGCAGCATAGTGGGGGAAGCCGAGCAGCTCGGCTTCCTCACGACGCAGGCGGAGGATCTCGAGCATCGGGGGGCCGTTGTCGAACTGTCCGGCCTGCGGACCCTGGTCGGACGCACGGGTCGCGTAGGCGGTGTACAGCGACCGGCGTAACTCGCGGTCGTGGGCGTGGCTGATCACCGCGTCGAAGGAGGGGAAATCGAGGGTGATCCAGGCCCCGTCCAGATCCCGGTCTCGGGCCTTGGCCTCCGCGCTGGCGCGGGCGCCATCACTCATCCCGGACAGTCGGTTCGGGTCGGGAACGTGCAGGCCGTAGGCCTGGATCGCGTCCATCAGGTTCGACTCGAACTGCGACTGCAAGGTCGACAGGCGCAGCGAAATCGCCTTGTAGCGGGCCTTGTCCTGTTCGGGCAGGCCGATGCCCGACAGCCGGAAGTCACGCAGGGCATCTTCGACCACCTTGCGGCGTTCGGTGCTGAGCTGCGGGAAGTCAGGGCGCGCCGCGAGGGCCTGGTAGGCGCGGAACAGCGGCTCCGACTGCGACAACTCCAGGCTGTACTCGGTGATCTTCGGGAGGGCAGTGTTGTAGGCCTCGCGCCAGGCCGGGGTGCTGCATACCCCGAACAGGTGGGACAAGGGTCCCCAGGCCTGCCCCAGCGCGTTGTTCATCCGTTCCAGTGGTACCACCAGGGAATCCCAATCCGGCGACGTGAGACCCTCCAGTGTCTGCAACTGCTGGCGGTTCCCGGTCAGGACGGCGTCGAGTCGGGCCAGGACGCCGTCGGGCGTCAGGTTGGGAAAATCGGGGAGCGGCAGGGCGGCGCTGGGCATCACGGGGACTTTGGATGGGCTATCGGAGGGCTATGATCCCGCATCTGCGCACGGCGTGCGCTTACAGCAGTCCCCGTGCCTCCAGCGCCATGGCGGCAAAGACGAACCCCGCGAGGCCCGCCAGCAGCCACAGGGCGCCACCAATCCGGGTGCGACGTCCCAGATCGGCTTCCGACATCGTGGACAGCAGGAAGGGGCGCCGATCGGTGGGCTGGCACAGGACATGGAGATCCGGCATCACCGCCTGCTCAACGTGTCGTTGCCGAACGGCCTGGAGTGCCGCCTCGCGAGCCGCCTCCCACTCGCCGAGATCGATCTCGCCATCGCCGTTGGTATCGAAGCGCTGCAGCAACTGGCGGCGGTCGCGCTTCCAATCGGCCAGCAGCTCGCGCACATCGTCGCCTTCGCTGAAACTGTGCTGTCCGTGCTGGGTGCGGAACAGACCCACCGTGTAGAGGGGATCGCCGACTTTGACCAGCCGCTCGGTGTATCGGTATCCCCCGAAGGAAATCCATGGCGAGCGTTCCGGGATCTGCGCCGGGACCCGGCCGTGCCCCTGCCACCGGCGACGCAGGCTGGGATGGACCTTGGCTCCGTGGGGGTCGACCACGCAGTCGCCGCTGGGGTCCGTGAGCAGAAACAACTCGTCCGAGGTGGCGCGCGCAATGGTTTTCCATTCGCTGCGACTGCGACCGTTGACCATGCGTCGGTCGCGGCGTTCCACCTGATAGTCCCACCAGACGCAGCGCGCACGCGTGAGGGGGGAATAGATGGGAGGGCCTGGCAACAGTCCGGCATGACCTTCGAGTTCGACGTAGCCCTGCGCGGCACTGGCGATGCGGGAGGTGGGCAGGTCCTGCATCAGGCGCGCGTGCCGCAACTGGCGCAATCCCCATGCGGTGCCGCCGACGGCGAGCAGCAACGCCAGCCCGACCGCCAGCACGAAGCCCTCGATCGAGGTTGTCGCCAGCGAGGCGAACAGGGCCTGCGCGGCCACCGGTCAGTTGCCGAACAGGGCCTTGAAGTTGGGGTCCTGGAGTTCCTCTGCGGTGAACTCCAGCAAGGTGGCGGGTGCGAACCCCAGCAGGCGGGCCACCACGACATCGGGGAACTGCTCGATCCGAACGTTGTTGAGGTTGACGCTCTCGTTGTAGAACTCGCGGCGATCGGAGATGGCGTTCTCAAGGGCCGTCACCCGTGACAACAGGGTCTGGATCGACTGGTTGGCCTTGAGTTCCGGATAGGCTTCCACGGTGGCCTGAATGCTGCCGAGTGCGGCCCGCATCATGCCTTCGCTTTTGCCCACGCCGACGACGTCGCCATTTTCCCGTGCCACCTGGGCGCCGCTACGGGCGGCCATGACACGTTCCAGTGCGTCACGTTCGAACTGCATGTACTGCTTGCAGGTTTCCACCAGCTTGGGCAGCTCCTCGTGACGCTGCCGCAGCAGGACATCGATGTTGCTCCAGCTCTTGGAAACGTTGTGCTTGAGGTTGACCAGGCCGTTGTAGATCACGATGCCGTACAGCAGTGCGATCCCGACGATCCCGAGGAGGATGTAGGTCACCATCCGTTTGACTCCCGTCCCTTGCCCGTTATGGGCCAAGCATGCGGGAATTGCGTGGGCCGCGCTACCATAGGCGCATGACACTCCAGTATCTGACGAGGACCTGCGCCATGCGCCCTCTGATCGTGGCAGCCTGCCTGTTGCTGACGGCCTGCGCCGGCACCACCGTGCTCAACACCTTGACGCCCGAGCGTGGTTACACCGTGGCGACCAACCAGCCCTACGATGGTGAACACGGGTTGCGTCTGGACATCTACACCCCGGATGACGCGCAAGCCGCGCCCGTGGTGGTGTTCTTCTATGGCGGACGCTGGAGTGAAGGCAGCAAGGATGACTACAAGTTCGTGGGGCAGGCGCTGGCTTCCCGCGGATTCGTCGCAGTGCTTGCCGATTACCGGCTCTATCCCGATGTACGCTTCCCGACCTTTGTCGAGGATGCAGCGCGTGCCGTGGCCTGGACGCGGCAGCGCATCGACGGGTTTGGCGGCGACCCGGACAAGATGTTCGTCATGGGGCATTCCGCCGGCGCGCACATCGCTGCCATGCTGGCGCTCAATCCCGCGTATCTCGAAGCTGTCGCGCTCAAGCCGGACGCGCTCAAGGGCATGATCGGTCTGGCCGGCGCCTACGATTTTCTGCCGATCACGGCGCCGGATCTACGCGATATCTTCGGGCCCCCGGAGGCATTCCAGAAAAGCCAGCCGATCTTTTTCGCCAATGGGCGCAATCCGCCCCTGCTGCTGGTGCATGGCGAAGATGATGAGGCGGTGTGGGTGAAGAACACCCGCAACCTCGCCAAGGCGGTTGCCCAGGCGGGCGGCGCGGTGGAAACGGTCATCTATCCGAAGATGAGTCACCGCTTTATCGTCGCCACGTTGGCGGCGCCGTTGCGCGGACAGTCCGATGTGCTCGACACCGTGGCCGAGTTCGTCAATCGGCGGGCCGCTGCTGCGCCGCGCCGTGACGGACCCGAGATCGAGACCACCCCGATCTACCTGCCCTGAACCCGTGTGCCCGCGCCTGAGGCCGTTGTCGGTCTCGGCGCTTCACCCTGCTGCATGATATTGAGAGTGCGATGACCCATAAACTTGTCCTTCTGCGCCACGGCCAGAGCCAGTGGAATCTCGAGAACCGCTTCACCGGATGGGTGGACGTGGACATCACGGAGCAGGGCGCGCATGAGGCGCAGACCGCCGGCCGTTTGATGCGCGACGAAGGGCTGGTCTTCGACGTCGCCCATACCTCGGTACTGAAGCGCGCGATCCGCACCTGCTGGACGGCGCTGGATGCGATGGATCAACTGTGGGTGCCGACGCACAAGTCCTGGCGGCTCAACGAGCGTCATTACGGCGCCTTGCAGGGGCTGGACAAGGCAGAGACGACCGCCAAGCACGGTGAGGCGCAAGTCAAGATCTGGCGCCGTTCCTACGATGTCCCGCCTCCGGCCATGGAAACGGCGGACCCGGGCCACCCGGTGCATGATCGCCGCTACGGCACACTCGATCCCGCCGCCCTTCCGGGCACCGAGTCCCTGGCCACCACACTGGTGCGGGTGTTGCCCTATTGGCACGATCGCATCGCCCCGGACCTCAAGGCCGGACAGACCGTGCTCGTCACCGCGCATGGCAATTCGCTGCGGGCGCTGTACAAATACCTCAACCAGGTGTCCGATGACGCGATTCTGGAGGTGAACATTCCCACCGGCATTCCGTTGCTGTTCGAGCTCGACGAGGCGCTGCGGGTTCGCGAGTTCCGCTACCTCGGAGATCCCGAGGCGGCCAAGCGTGCCGCCGAGGCGGTGGCCAATCAGGCCAAGAAGGGCTGAACGGCTGCTAAACACGGATCAATGACACGGTGGTGACATCGTGCATCGACTGAGCTACCTTCCGTCGGAACAACGTCGCCGCTCGTCCCCGGGCTGAAGCGGCGAACAGCGGTATACGACAGGGAGGAGTTGTGATGAAGACTGTGCGTTCGCCGGTTTGGACGGGTGCCCTCGGCCTGATGCTGGCCATGGGCCTTGGCGCTTGCAGCGGCAACAATGGTGGCGGTACGGCGCCGTCACCGACCCCGGCGACCACGCCGACGCCCGGGCCAACCGCCACGCCGGTGCCCACCCCCACGGTGGCGCCCACCCCCACGCCGAGTCCGACGGTGGGGCCAACGCCGACGCCAACGGTCAGCCCGACACCGACCACGAGCCCCACACCGACTACCAGTCCGACGCCGACGCCCACGCCGCCGCCGGGTGACGGTGGTTCGCCGCTGGATCTGCTCTTCGAACAGCTGGCGGAGGCCTGTACCGCGGACCCGCTTATCGAGCAGGACCCCACGCCGCTCTCCGCCTGCCTCGCCACCGGGCTGCAGGCCTTCTGCGATGCGGCGGATCCCGAGGGCGAAACACTGCCGATCTGTGGTGACGGCGGATTCACGCCGCCCACCAGCCCCGAGGATCTGCTGGCATTGCTGGCGCCCATCACGGATCAGATCGGTGAGTTCTGCACCGCAGATCCGTTGGTGCCGGACGATCCGACGCCGCTCAGCAGTTGCCTGGCGACGGGACTGGAGGCCTTCTGTGATGCCGCCGATCCCGAAGGCACGACCTTCCCGTTCTGCGGTGACGGTGAGTTCGAGCCGCCGACCAGCCCTGAGGACCTGCTGGCCCTGCTATCCCCGATTACCGATCAGATCAGCGAGTTCTGTACGGCGGAATCGCCCATCGGAACCGACCCGACCGGCCTGACCAACTGCCTGGCGACCGGGCTCGAAGCGTTCTGCGACGCCGCCGATCCCGAGGGCACCACCTTCCCGTTCTGCGGTGAAGGCGGAATCGAGCCGCCCGACAGCCCCGAAGACCTGCTGGCATTGCTGGCGCCGATCACCGAGGCCATTGAAACCTTCTGTACCGAGGCTTCGCCGATCGAAGAGGATCCCACCGGGCTCACCCGTTGCCTGGCCACCGGCCTGGCCCAGTTCTGCGCGCTGCCGGGTGCGGACCAAACGCCTATCTGTGGCGAGTTCACCCCGCCGACGGATCCGGAGGATCTGCTGCTGTTGCTGGCGCCGGTGACTGACGCGATCGCCATGTTCTGCGGAACCGAGGGCGGCATCGAAGGGGACCCCATCGGGCTCAGCAATTGCCTTGCAGCTGGGCTGGCTCAGTTCTGCCAGGCGCCGGGCGCGGATCAGCTGCCGATCTGCGGGGAGGGGGGGCTGGAGCCCCCTGACAGTCCCGAGGATCTGTTGGCGTTGCTGGCGCCGGTGACGGACGCCATCGGCGAGTTCTGCGGCGAGGACGGCGGGATTGACGGCGACCCGACCGGGTTCAGCAATTGCCTGGCTGCAGGGCTGGCCCAGTTCTGCCAGGCGCCCGGGGCCGATCAGCTGCCGTTCTGTGACGAGGGGGGCATCACGCCGCCGAGCGGACCGGAGGATCTGCTGGCACTGCTGGCGCCGCTCACCGATGCGATCGCCGAGTTCTGTGGCGAAGAGGGTGGCGTCGAGGGTGACCCCACCGGCCTGTCGAACTGCCTTGCGGCGGGCTTGGGGCAGTTCTGCCAGGCGCCGGGCGCGGATGCCCTGCCAGTTTGTGAAGACGGCGGTATCACGCCGCCGACCGATCCGGCTGACCTGTTGGCGTTGCTGGCACCGCTCACTGATGCGATCGGTGAATTCTGCGGCACTGAGGGTGGCATCGAGGGCGACCCCACCGGATTCTCCAACTGCCTCGCGGCGGGGCTGGCCCAGCTGTGTCAGGCCCCGGGTGCCGATCAACTGCCCTTCTGCGGCGAAGGGGGCATCACGCCGCCCACCAGTCCGGAGGACCTGCTGGCCCTGTTGGCACCCGTTACCGATGCGATTGGCGCGTTCTGCGGCGACGAGGGTGGCATCGACGGTGACCCGACGGGTTTGTCGACGTGTCTGGCTGCGGGGCTGACGCAGTTCTGCGCAGCTCCGGGGGCCGACCAGCTGCCGTTCTGTGGCGAAGGGGGCATCAGTCCGCCGACAAGCCCTGAAGACCTGCTGGCCTTGCTGGCACCGGTGACGGAGGCCATTGAGACCTTCTGTACCGAGGCGCCGCTCATCCCCGGGGATCCCACGGGACTGAGCAGCTGCCTTGCCACCGGGCTGGCACAGTTCTGCCAAGCCCCAGGCGCGGATCAGCTGCCATTCTGTGATGCTGACGGAGGGGTGCCGGTGCCGTCCGACCCGGCTGACCTGCTGGCCTTGTTGGCCCCCGTGACCGAGGCCATCGCCGGGTTCTGCGACGCCGATCCCGCCATTCCACAGGATCCGACCGGTCTCTCGAACTGCCTGACCGCCGGCCTTGAGACTTTCTGCGACACCCCAGGCGCGGATGCGCTTCCTGTATGTGGGGGTGACGGCGAGGTGCCTTCGCTGGATCCAAGTCTGCTCACCGATGCCCTCTGCGGTATTCCGGGGACCGAGGCACTGCCGCTGTGTACTGAGGGGGGTGTGCCCGAACTGGATCCGGATCTGCTGACCGGTGCGCTGTGCGCCATCCCCGGCGTCAGTCTGCTGCCTCTCTGCACCGCAGCACCCTGAGGTAGCGGACGGCGTCGGCGTCGTTTCAGGGGGTCAACCGGAGGCGACCGGTGAGGGCGCCGTCCGCATCCAGCAGGCCGTGGCGCTGCAGAAACCCTCGCGCGTCGTCACTATCCTGTTCGAACCACGCGCGGGCACTGCCGAGGATGAAGTGGTAACCCCAGGCGTCCATGTCGGCGAGGAGGCGCTCACGCGAGTAGCCGGGTATGCGGTCGGCCAGCAGTGCCTGCAGGTAGCACACGGCATTCTCTTCGGTGTCGGTTCCGCAGGCGTCGGTGTCCACGATGGCACGCCGTTCTGGATCCATGCAGCGCCAGTGTCCCAGCTCGTGCAGCAGCGAGTGCACCGGGGTGTCCCGGCGGACGTAGAGACGCGCGCCGATGATCCCCGCTTCTGGCTCGCCCCAATAGCTCCCGGGGATGGCCTGACCCTCCTCCACCCACGTCAACTGCATGCCCTGATGCGCCACGAAAGCGGCAAGCGCCTCGGCGTTCAAGGCGGCGCAGGGCAGTACAGGGGGCATGATTTCCTACTGTGTGGCGGCGGAGGCTGCACTACGCTGATCAAAACCTGACGCTTGATTCAGATCTACAACAGGGGGAGAACAGCCATGCGCCATTTTACGGGAGGGCGTCGCTGGGGTGTTGTGTTGGCGGCGACAGTCACCTTGGCGGCATGCGGTACCAGTGATCCGGTGGCAGGTGATCTCGGCAATCGGGATCCTGCTCCGGGCCAGGGCAACATCTTCATGAGCGCGATGCCGCCCGGGGCCAATGGCAACGCGGCAGGCGGCGTCGGGGCGCCGGCCGGGATACCGCCGTCGGCCACCGTGTACCCCGACCATTACAACGATCAATTGGCGCTGTATGCGAACCTGGCCCATGCCCGGACGCCGCTGCAGCGCGGCAATTGCACGCCACCGGCGTCACTGGCCGCGCATGAACCCGCCTCGGATCAGGCCTGCAATTACTTCAAGAATGCGCCGATCGAGTTGCCGGATGCGCAAGCGGTCAGCGCACGGACGCTGAGTGCGCCGAACGGCGGCAGTGTCACCATCCGACGCGATGGATGGGGTGTGCCCTACGTGGATGGCAGCGATCGCGCGGCGGCCCAGTATGGGCTTGGTTATGCGGCTGCGGAGGATCGCCTCTGGCTGTTCGATGTGCTGCGGTACGCGGGACGAGGGCGCGCGTCGGAATATCTCGGCCCCTCGCAGACAACCTATGACCTTGATCTGGAGTTTGGTTCGGCTTCCGCCTACAGCGAAGCGGAGATCGCCACTGTGCTGAGCCGCGCAGTGGAGAAGGTGGGGGAGCCCTACGGCTCGCAGTTTCTCAACGACACCGAAATGTTCGTCGCCGGCATGAACGCCTTTGTCGACTCGCTGACCGGTACCAACGTTAGCCGCATTCCGCCCGAGTACCTGACACTGGGGCTGGCCGTGGGTGCCGAGTTGCCCAAGTTTCCGCCGGCCCCCTTTACGGTGAACGATATCGTTGCCAATGCCATTCTGATCCAGTCTGCGCTGGGCCTGGGCGGTGGCGGCGAGGCCAGCAATGTACGACTGCTGCAGGCGTTGGACGCCGGTATCGGTGGTGCGACGCGCACCTTGCCGGTGGCAGCCTGCGAAACCTGGCGGGACCTTCGCCATGCCAACGCCACCGACAGCTATCACACCGCCACCGGCACCTTCGACACGCAGTCGGGGTTCTTCAGTGAGGCGTGCCCCTTGGCGCTGGCCGAAGGGGCGGTGATCTGGGATGCCGGCAGCTACCGGGGGCTGGCTTTGGTGGGGACCGAAAGTGCCGGGCTGTTGGTGCCCGATATCCCCGGGATTCTCAACGATCTGCAGCGCATCCTCGGCGGACTGCTGCCAGGCAATGCCCTGCAAATGGCACAGACCGCACGCATTCCCCTGCGCAGGACGGCGGAGCAGACACTGTTGGCGCTCAACGATGCGCCGGGAACCGCCCTTGATGCGCTGCTGGCGTCGCTGGGCATGCCGAGCTCCACGTCGAACTGGATTGCGGTGAATGCGGACCAGACCCAGTCCGGCCACCCGATCCTGGTGGGCGGGCCGCAGACCGGCTACTTCAATCCGCAGCTGCTGTGGGAGGCGGCGGTGATCTCTCGTGGCGGCACAGCGATGGATCTGGCCGCGCGAGGGATCTCCACGGTCAATCTGCCCTATATCGTGATCGGACACGGCCTCGACTTCGCCTGGGTGCCGACGTCTGCGGGCTCCGATTTCACCGATACCCGCGTGTCGAAGATGTGCAATCTGGATGGCTCGCCACCGTCACGCGACGATGGCGACGGTGATGGGTTTCCGGACGCGGATGGCTACCTTTTCAAAGGCGAGTGCAAGCGCTTCTACACCCGCGTCGATACCTGGACCGCGACGCCGACGGTCGCCAGTATCGCCCTCGGTGGCGGCCCGACGCCGGAAACGGTCAGCCGCTATGTGATCCGTACGCATTACGGTCCGGTGTTCGCCACCGCGACGGTCAGTGGCGAGCCTGTGGCGATCTCCACCCAGCGATCCACATTCCTGGCCGATGTCGACACCGCCATTCCGTTCGGCATCCTCACCGCGCAGGGAGTGGACATGGACCACACCCGATTCAAAAAGCTGTTCAACAGCATGACGGCGACCTTCAACTGGCTGTACGTCGACGAGCAGGATGTGGCCTACATCCAGTCCGGACTGTACCCGGTACGTCATCCCGGGCACATGCCGGAGCTGCCGGTCTGGGGTGATGGGCGATTCGAGTGGCAGAACGACCAGCAACTGCCAGCGTCGTTCTTCACCGATTTTGGCGGGGATGGCAATGCCGGCGCTGACAGCTGGCCGTCGCGCAACCAGCCGGTAGCCCAGGACGCGCTGGGGTATTTCGAGTGGCCGGGGTATCTGCCCCTGACGGATCATGTGCAGGACACCAATCCGCCCACGGGGTTTCTCGCCAACTGGAACAACTCCGGCGCGTTCGGATGGACGGCCCCTGACGGGGACGGTTCCTATGGGCCCACGCATCGGGTGCTGAACCTGTCGAAACGCCTCGAGGCCTTTCGCGATACCGGGCGCAAGCATGATCTCGCCACCATGATCGAGGTGGCGGGTGATGCGGCCTATACCGATACCCGAGGGCTCGATGTCCTGCCCCTGATGCTGCGGGTACTGGCGTCGGAGCCGATGACGTCCGAACAGGAGGCTGTTGCCAACCTGATGCAGGCATGGATGGACGATGGATCCGGTCACTGGATCGACGATACCCCGGGGCTGGGCGCGATGCGGCGGGACCGGGATAGGGACGGAGCCTACGATCACCGCAGCGCTGTCGTGCTGATGGATGCCTGGTACCAGCGCATGCTGCCGCGCGTAACGGTGCAGCTCGATCAGTTGGTGGCCAACGGCGGCACGGCGCTGCAGGGTCGGTTCGATGCGCCGGGGGCGGTGGGCTCAGCGTTTCAGAGTGGCTGGTTCCAGCACATGAAGCGTATGTTCGGCATGGCGCTCGGGGATGCGGTCCCGCCGTATCGACAGTTGCGCTGTGCGGGCGCGGATGGTCTGCCGGCCTGTCGTGCCGCAGTGACGGAGGCCCTGGACCTTGCGCTCACGGATCTTGGCGGCCTGGCGATGATGACGCAGTGGGATGGCAGCAGCCTGTACGGCGGTGACACAGTGGAGGCCCACGACGCGGTGGTGCACACCAACTTCGGATTCCTGCCCATCGCGTCGATTCACTGGATCAACCGCCCGACGTTTCATCAAGCGGCCGAGATTCAGCAGTCTCGCGACCGCTGAGGAAAAAGGCCCGACCCCCGAGGGGGCCGGGCCTGTCTCGTTGGGCGGAAGCCCGGCTCAGTGGTCGTGAGCTTCTTCAGCCACGCCCAGCCAGGCAATGCCGACCGGCGCGAAGTCGAGATCGACGTGATCGATCACCTCTACCGCTTCGAGATCGACCACGGCGATGGCGCGGCCTGCGGGGTCGGTGACATAGGCATGATCTGCCGAGGCGCTGGTGGCGATGCGCGCAGCGGGCTGGTCGCCGGTATAGATCTCCGCGCTTCCCTTGGCTTCAAGTCCGGTCGCAGCCGCTTCGAATACGTGCAGCGTCCCGGTGTTGTCGAGGATCAGCAGATGCTCGCCGTGCGTATCAAAGGTGTGCTGGCGGCGCGTGACGGTGGCGCCCGCTTTCCAGTCGAACGCCGTGGCGGTCGCGGTATCGGGATCGACGATGTACAGCGCGTCGTTGTCGGCGCTGCCGGCAAAGGCGACGAAGTAGGGGACCTCGTGGTGGCCGGCCACCTGTGAGATGCGTACCGGGACCACGACCTTCTGATCGGTGAACGTGCTGCCCTCCTGACGGATGAGGAGGACGCCGTCGCTGCAACCAAAGGCAGTGTGATCCTCGTTGGACGCACCGCCGTGGAGGTTCAGGCACGGTGTGGCGAAGCGGCCTTCATCGTGAAAGTGATCGCCATGCAGTTCGTACAGCTTCACTGCGCTGCGGGGTGCACTGAGGGCGGCTTCCTCTGCGGAGTAGTCCGACACGAGCACGAACCCGTCACGGGGCTCGGCGATGCCGTGCACCGCAACGGGCAGCGATGCGGCAGCCACGACGGTGTTGGTTTCCAGGCTCGCGTCGGTGAGCAGCTCGAACTTTGCCGCTTCGGTGGCATCGCCGTCGTAGAACATTGCGGCTTGATCTTCATGGCGTTGGAAATGGGCCGGCTTGGTGCCGAACCGCGTCAGTGCGAGCAGGCTCGGGTCATCGGCATGAAGGTGGTCGTCGTGAAGCCAGACCCCGCCATCGACAAAGTTGACCTGTCCCGCGCCAGCCTGAGGAACCACTGCGTAACGCATGCCCGGCGATGCATAGACGGCCGTCGGCGGGTTGCTGAGATCGATCGCGGTGCTGTTGCGCGCTTCCAGATCGAACACGATGAGTTGATTGGCGCCATCGTCGCGGCCAAAGGCCAGGCGGCCTGACGACTCGGCATGGTCGTGATCGTCGTGGTCACGCAAGGCATCGTCGTCATTGCAGCCGATCAGCGTCAGCGAAGCGGCGAGCAAGACCAGCTTGATGGGGTGACTGAGAAAGCGTGTTGCATCCATGGGGTTCTCCTGGCGGTCAGAAACGGACAGCCCGACAGCCACAGGCCTTAGGCGAATCGATCCCCGTGAGGGCGGGCGATATCGGCATGTGCCTGCGGCACACGGGCCTGTTACGGGGAAGTGAAAAAGTCGAACCGAAGACCCGCGAACACGGATCGGCCCGGTTGCGGCGAAATGTCCTTGAGGAACGAAGTGCTCAGGCGCTGTTTTTCGTCGAGCAAGTTGCGCCCCTGAAGGTAGAGCGTGGCCTGCAAGCCGCCGCGTTCGAGGGTGTACCCGAGATCGGCATTCACCAGGTCGTGCCCCGGGGTGTTGGTCTCGAGCGGGGCCAGCCGATCCTGCTCCATCACCCGGATGTAGCTGATCGCCGCCGTGATCGGCCCGTAGGCTGCATCGGCCCCGATGCCAAGCCGCACCGGGGTCATGCGAGGCAGCGGAATGCCACCGTCGCGCAGCTCGCCGCGCACGATATCGCCGAAGCCGTTCAGGCTCAGTCGGAGGGGGCCGTCCTGCAGCAGGTGGAACTCCGATGACAGCTCGGCACCGTAAAAGTCGGCATTCTGCTGCACGAAATCCAGCAACAGCAGTTCGCCGTCAGGCGAGTGCTGCCCGCGCTCATCGACACGGTCGGCTTCGCCGTCTGAAACGGCAGTGCCGCTGCCGTCGGCGTTGAGGCCCTGGTCAACTTCCTGCGGGAAGATGTAGTCGTCGATGCGGTTGTAGAACACCGACGCCTCCCAGGTCCAGCGGCCATGGTCCAGGCCGATACTGAGATCGAGGTTGTTGGCGGTTTCGGGATCCAGCTGCAGGTTGCCGCGTTCGAAGGCCTGGGTAGCGAGGTGGGGGCCGAAGGCGAACAGTTCCTCGGCAGCCGGTGCCCGTTGTGCACGTTGCAGATTGATGCGCAGATGAAGGTGGTCCGCCAACTTGATGTGGGTGCCGGCAGACAGACTCACTGGTGTGAAGTCCTGGCGATTGTCGTTTGCGACATCCGCGTCGTGCCGAACACGGTCGATACGGGCGCCGAGCTCGAGGTGGTGATTTCCCAGCGCCAGGCCCTCCACCAGAAAGATGCCGAGTCCGCGGGTGACGACCGGAGGTACAAAGGCTTCCGCGCCCTCTGCAACGAAGTCGCGGTCACTATGGTGTATGCCCGCCACGCCGACCCAGCCGGCCAAGGGGCGATGCGCAAGTTCCACTCGGGACTCGCTTTCGTTCACATCGAAGCGGGTTCCGACAGTCCCATCGGGCTCGACTTCAAGGTGGGTATAGTCATTGAAGCCGGCGCGAACTTCGAGGCGTTCGAATCCGGGGAGTGGGTCGAGTAGCAGGCCGCGCAGGTCGGTCCGCGTCTGATCGAGGTCGATGCGAATGTCCCCGTCCTCATGTCCATGGTCATCTCCACCCGGGGTGCCGCCATCATCCTCGTGGGCATGGGAATGCCCGGCGATGCCGTAGTTGGAGGTGAAGCGCCGAACCGTAACACCGGCCATGCCGCGATCCTGCACCCAGGCGGCGGATGCACCGTGGCTCTCGGTGCGGAGGCGGCTGTTTTCAAGGACACCGTAACGTTCGGGCTCGTCCGCGTGCGCATGGTCGTGGTCGTGGTCGTGCGCATCTTCTGCGCCTTCCCGCGTGGCATAGCCCGGGATCTCGAAATCGCCAGCATCACGGTCGCTGAAATCCACGCCGAACTGCAAGGCTCCCAGGCCCCATCCCAGCCTGAGCGCATGGTTGCGCTCGTCGCCGTTGCTGCCGTACGAGGTATTGCCGCGCAGCCGGAGGCCGGGCGTGACGTGATCCGGGAGGCGGTCATCGACGACGTTGACGATGCCGGCGGAAGCACCACCGCCGTAGATCAAGGTGGCCGGGCCCTTGATGACTTCGATTTGATCCGCGTTGAGAGGGTCGATCGACACTGCGTGATCGGCACTGATCGACGAGGCATCCATGGAGGCAATGCCGTTCTCGAGCATCTGCACGCGTGGCCCACCCTGGCCACGGATCACCGGGCGCCCGACGCCGGGGCCGAAACTGGCGCTTGCGATCCCCGGCCGAAGGTTGAGTACGTCGCCGAGTGTGCCGCGCCGGTTGCGTTCCAGGGTTTCACCCGACAGGACGTCGACACGCTGCACCAGCTCGTCGGCGGTGCGCTCGAAGGCGCCCGAGCGCACGACGATGGTGTCCAGAGGGGTGGACGCCGTGGGCGGCGTATCGGCTCTGACTGCTCCGGGGAAGCTGGCGGCCAGCAGTGCCAGCAAGGATGCGCGCCTGAGGCCAGGGACGTAGGCGCGGCGTGGCGCCGTGAAGCGGATAGTGGGTTTCATGGAAGCGGTCCTGCACACACATCAGGGTGTGCCGAGGCACACCGGAAGTAGTCGACGACGGTTCAGACGTCGGTGTGTGGAGGGCCGCGAATCTGTTGCAGCCGTGCGTGTGTCCCGGGCGGGGCGAAGGAGCCGAAGGAGTGGGGCGCTTCGGTCTGCCCTGCCCAGGTCGCCGTGGAGGCGGTGCAGGGAAGTGCCCCCCCGTCGGCGCCCGAGGCGTGCAGGCAGTACGTGCAGGTCTGTTCAAAGGTCAGCGCGGGATGCGCGTCGTGCTCTGCATGCGCGTGCGCGTGCGCCACGGTCAGCCACTGGCCGGCCAACAGGGCCAGCACCAGGACCAGTATTCGGCTCACGGGCGTACGCATAACGTAATCTTATAACATCTCGTCAGCGGCGCACGCACGTGAACCGTGCCGGGTTGACGCCTGCGGCGTCGGCGTCGGCGCTACGGGGTCAGAATTCGGACCTGGTCGGCATCGATCTCGGGATCGCGCAGGCGGCGGGTGTCGATCTCGCCCACGATCTCGATTTCGGTTTGCTCGCCAATCTGCGCATTGGGAAAGTCGTCGTCATCAATCTCGACATCGATCTCACCACTCCCATCGGTAAAGCGATAGGTGTCCTCATCAATCTGGCGGATGAGGCGGCCACGCAAGGTGACCTGCTGGTCATCCTTGCCCTGACTCAGGACGAGACCGACGGTGTTCAGAACGGGGCGTTGCCCGGGGCCTTCGTACTGGGCGTGAGCCAGCGGCAGGGCCAGCAGGGCGGCGGCGCCGAGGGACAGGGTTGCATTACGGATCATGAGAGACTCCAGTGGAAAGTGGGCCGGGTCCCCGGGAAATGGATTCGCCGTGGTACCTCGGTGCGTCAGCATCCTGGGGGCGCTGCCCTCAGCGTTTCGTGAACAATGCGTTCACGAGATATTCACGATGCTGGCGTCATAACGCGCTGATGAACCGTTCCCGTGGTGCCCTTTCACTGCTACTTGCCTTCCTGGCGCTGACGCTGTCATCGCCTGGCTGGACTGATGACGATGATCGTGACCGTTTGCGAGACGCCGTCCGTCGTGGGGAAATCCTGCCGCTGTCGACCATCCTTGAACACATCAACCGGGACTACCAGGGTGAGGTGATCGAAGTCGAGCTGGATGAAGACGATGATCAGTGGGTGTATGAGATCGACCTGCTGGCGCCTACCGGCGACCGCATCGAGTTCGAGTTCGATGCCCGCTCGGGGCGGCTGCTGGAGGTCGAGGGCCGCAATCTAGAGCGTGTTCGCCGGTGAGGGTGTTGATCGCCGAGGATGATGACGATCTGGCGCGCGGTCTGGCGCAGGTGCTCGCGCGCGCCGATTTCGTCGTCGACCGGAGCGGCAGCGGTGATCAGGTCGACTTCCTGGTTCGCACCGAACACTACGATGCGGTGGTGCTGGATCTGGGCCTGCCCGTACGGGACGGCCTGTCGCTGCTTCGGGAGTGGCGGGAGGCAGCGATCGCCGTGCCGGTCCTGATTCTCACAGCGCGCGGGCGTTGGCCGGACAAGGCGGCGGGCTTCTCCGCTGGCGCGGATGATTTCGTTTCCAAGCCCTTTGAGCCGATGGAGGTGGTGCTGCGGCTGCAGGCCCTGATTCGTCGCAGTCGTGGCGAGGCGCGAGTGGTACTGCAGTTCGGGGAGGTGGTGGTGGACTGTGGACGAGGGGAGGTCAGCGAGCGTGCGATGCCGGTGCCGCTCACCGCGCAGGAATACAAGTTGTTGGTGTATCTCGCCCTGGCGGCCGACCGCGTGGTCAGCCGGACGGAGTTGAGCGAGCACGTTTATGAGCGTGACCGGGATCCCGACTCGAATGTGCTGGATGTCCTGATCGGACGCATTCGCCGAAAACTCGACACGCCGCTGATCGAAACGGTGCGGGGCCGTGGCTTTCGCGTCCGGCGGCAGCCCGCATGAGGGTCTCGATCAGCACCCGTCTGCTGATCGTCACGACCCTGACCGTGATGCTCGCCCTGCCGGCGGCCGGGGCCCTGTTGTCGGATGCTTTTCGGCGGGCGGTCGGCGTGGCCCACGATCAACGGTTGCAGGCGCTGGTCGAGACGCTTGCCGCCCGACTCGAAGCGCCTGCGGGTGGTGGGCTGCAACTCCGCGGTACGGTCACCGAGGCGCGCTACGCCCAAGTCTATTCGGGCTGGTACTGGCAGGTGGTGCAGCGGGATCGCGTGGTCGCCACTTCACGATCGCTGTGGGATGCCAGTCTCGATGTCCCGCCGCTGTCCAGTCCGCTGGTCCAGGGCGCGATGACCTTGCGCGGGCCCATGGGCGAGGCCTTGCGGGGCTATTACCTGCGACTGCAGCTGGCCGGTAGCCCGGCACCGGTCGAACTCGTGGTGACCGAGCCTCATGCAGCACTGGATGCGGAAGTGACCGCCTTCAACCGGCTGCTGTGGTGGGGATTGGGCACGCTGGGCGGGCTGCTCCTGCTGTTGTTCGCGGTGCAGGTGCGCTGGGGATTGCGCCCCTTGCGGCGGATGCGTGAGGATCTGGAGGCGGTTCGCGATGGGGCCAAGCCGCAACTGGACACCGCGCTGCCCCCGGATCTCGCGGGACTGGCCGAGACGCTCAACGATGTGCTGGCGCATCAAGTGGCGGTGGTGACTCGGGGCCGGACCGTCGCCGGGAACCTCGCGCATGCGCTCAAGCAACCGTTGGCCACGCTGCGGCTGGCGGCGGCGGAAGCGGCGCCTGATCGCGCTGTGCTTCGGCGTGCACTCTCCGAGATCGACGCCACTGTCGACCATCATCTGGCGCGCGCCGCTGCGGGTGGAGCCGCCGGAGGGCGCTATCGCAGGGTGGACCTTCGGCAGACGCTGATGCCCGTTGTGGAGGCCGTTCGTGCCCTTCACGGCGGGCGGGGGAAGGTGATCGATGCCGCGTTGCCAGACGATGTCGGCGTGTCGATGGAGGCGCAGGATCTGCAGGAGCTGGTCGGAAATCTGCTCGACAACGCTGGAAAGTGGGCCGCCTCGCGTGTACGGCTGTCGGCACGGGCCGACGAAGACCACATCGTTCTCTGGGTGGACGACGACGGGCCGGGTCTGCGGCCCGATCAGCGCGACGGAGCCATGCAGCGGGGTGTTCGCTGGGACGAACGGCAACCCGGCAGTGGCCTGGGGTTGGCCATCGTGCAGGATCTGGTTGCGCTGTATGACTGGCGCCTGGCCCTGGAGGACAGCCCTTCGGGCGGGCTGCGTGCGCGGCTGACGGGGCCGGCGCCCCGCGTTCGCCGATCCGCCGGGGCCCGCTAAACTGTCGGACATGCCCGCCGCGTCTCCGTTTCGAGATTACATTGCCCTGACCCGACTGGATCGGCCGGTCGGGATCTGGCTGCTGCTGTGGCCGACGCTGTGGGGGCTCTGGTGGGCTGCGGGGGGCTGGCCGCCGTGGCCGGTGCTGCTGGTATTCGTATTGGGTACCGTGCTGATGCGGTCGGCGGGGTGCGCCATCAATGATGTGGCGGATCGCAAGGTTGATCCGCACGTCCGGCGCACGGCCGACCGGCCCATCGCCGCAGGGCGGCTGCGTCCAGGCCAGGGCGTCATGGTTGCCGTCGTGTTGACCCTGCTGGCGCTGTTGCTGCTGCTGAGTCTGCGCAGCCTGCCGGCACTGCTGTGGTCAGTGCCGGCGGCGATGCTGGCAGGCGTCTACCCGCTGATGAAGCGCTATATCGACCTGCCGCAGGCGGTGCTGGGCCTGGCCTTCAGCTGGGGCATCCCGATGGCCTGGGCGGCGCAGGGGGGCGATGTGCCGATGTGGCCGGTGCTGCCGCTGATGCTCGCCAACGTCTGCTGGGTGGTGGCCTATGACACCTATTACGCGATGGCGGACCGCGAGGATGACGAGCGGGTCGGTGTCCGCTCCTCTGCACGCCTGTTCGGCCGGCACGCGCGAGGCGTGGTGCTGTTGCTCAACCTTGTCACCGTCGCGATTTTGGCGGTGATGGGGATGGTTGCCGCGCGTGGGCTCCCGTTTGCGTGCGGATTGGGGGTGGCGCTGTGGTTGATGGTCTCGGCGCATCGTGCCACCCGGTCGGGGGGCGCCGAGGCCTGTTTCGCGGCATTCCGCCGCAGTCACTGGCAGGGCGCAGCAGTCTGGGCCGGCCTGGCGCTGGATCTGGGCATCCACGGGGTTTGAGGGGCGGGCTATCCCGCCGCAATCCGCATGAGCTGGGCGCACAGCCAGGCGGCATAGGTTCCCAGTCCGTAGCCGAGCACGGCCAGCAGCACTCCGACGGGCGCCAGTGCAGGATGGAAGGCACTGGCTACCACCGGCGCGCTGGCGGCGGCGCCGATGTTGGCCTGGCTGCCCACCGCAAACAGGAAACTGGGGGCCTTGAGCACCTGTGCCGCGATCAACAGGACGGTGGCATGTACCGCCATCCAGATCACCCCGATCGCGAACAGCCCCGGTTGTCGGACGATGCTGGTGAGGTCCATGTGCAGGCCGATGGTGGCGATCAGGACGTAGAGCAGGGCCGACCCGACCCGCGAGGCACCCGCCCCCTCCAGGCGTCGCGCCGGGGTAAAGGAAAGCCCCACGCCCAGGGCCGTGGTGATCACCACCACCCAGAAAAAGGTCGAGGTGAGCGACAGGCGCACAGCCCAGTCCTGACCCGCGAACGCGGCGGACAGCGGCGCGGCCAGCACCGCCGCGAAGCCGGCGGCGCCGAACCCGACTGCAAGAATGCGAATCAGGTCCGCCAGCGTGGGGATGCGCGCATGGGCGGCCTGAAACGAGGCCATCCGCGCCTGCAGGGCTTCGATGGCGGTGGTATCGGCGCCGCGTCGCGCGTCGATGCGGCGATGATTGGCGGCGATCCACAGCAGTACGGCCATCCACAGGTTGGCGACCACGATATCGACCGCCACGAAGGCGCCGAAGAGGTCGGCGTCGACATCGAAGACGGCTTTCATCGCAGCCTGGTTGGCGCCACCGCCGATCCAGCTGCCAGCCAGCGTGGCCATGCCGGTCCAGGTGTCGCCCGCTACGGTTTCGGGTGACAGGGCGCGAAACGCGAGGATGGCAATCGGCCCGCCGATGACGATCCCGAAGGTGCCGGCGAGGAACATGGCGATGGCCTTGCCGCCCAACCGGCGGATGCCCGGGAGATCGACCGACAGCGTCAGCAGTGCCAGCGTTGGTGGCAGCAGGTAGTCGATGGCAACCCGGTACAGCGGCGTGCCGGTGCCATCAATGATGCCCAGCGTGTTCATCAGGGCGGGCAGCAGATAGCACAGCAGCAGCGCCGGGACATACCGGTAGAACCGCTGCCAGAAGGGGTGGGGGCTCTGGGTGGTGTGGAACACCAGGCCGAGCAGGATCAGCAGCAGGCCGAGCACGGCGGCAGGGTGCGTGATCAGGGGAGCGTCAGTCATGGCGGCATCATGGCGGAATCGGACAGAGGCGGAAACCGGGATTGCGGCATCGGCGTGCGGGCGATGGCCCAGACTTCGACGTGACCGGCACCCGCGCGACGCAGGGTGCGGGCGATCTCGTCGAGGGTGGCGCCCGACGTCATCACGTCATCAATGACCGCGACACGTCGACCGCGGATGTCGGCGGTCACGCCAAAGGCGCCGCGAACCCCGCGCCGCCGGGCGGCGGCGGATTGTCCGATCTGGTCCGGGGTTGCGTGAAACCGAGTCAGCAGGGCCGGCGCCCAGGGGATGCCCAGCTGGCACGCCGCCGCCCGTCCCAGCACCGCTGCCTGGTTGTAGCTGCGGTGCCACAGGCGCTTCCAGTGCAGCGGAACCGGCGCCATCAACTGGGGGGGAGGCGGACCCAGCGCCCGACGGTGACTGACCAGTGCCTGCGCGAGCCAGTGCGCGTCTGCCAGGCGGCGGTGGTATTTCAGGCCGTGCAGCACGCGCTGGACCGGAGGCGCCAGGCGGAACGGTACGCAGGCAAGGTCGGCGGGAGGCTGGCGACGTCGGCAGCGCGCACAGGCGCCGGGCACGACCACGGGCAGGGCACAGCTGGGGCAGGCCGGGGTGTTCCAGGGCAGCGCGGCCCAGCAGGCGTCGCAGACCGCATGGTGTGACGGACTGCGACAGAACCGGCAGGGGCGCGACTGGTCAACCATGAGCTCGTCCGATGGTTGACAATGCCCTGAAATCGCTTAGCGTATGCCGACACTTCCTCATATTGAGTACGCCTCCATGCGTGTGCGCCACGATTGGACCCGCGATCAGGTCCAGGCCCTGTTCGACCTGCCGTTCAACGACCTGCTGTTCCAGGCCCACACCGTGCACCGGGCCCACTTTGACCCCAACACCCTGCAACGATCGACCCTGCTGTCGATCAAGACCGGGGCCTGTCCCGAGGATTGTGCCTACTGTCCGCAATCCGTGCGGTATGACACCGGCCTCAAGAAGGATCCCCTGATGGAGATCGAGGCGGTCGTCGAGGCGGCGCGGGAAGCGAAGGCCAACGGTGCCACGCGCTTCTGCATGGGGGCCGCCTGGCGCTCGCCCAAGGATCGTGATCTCGGCAAGGTCGAGGCGATGGTGCGTGAAGTGAAGGCGTTGGGGATGGAGACCTGCGTCACCCTCGGCATGCTCAAGCCAACCCAGGCACAGCGGCTCGCGGACGCCGGTCTGGACTACTACAACCACAACCTCGACACCTCGCCCGAGTACTACGACAAGATCATCACCACCCGCACCTATGCGGATCGACTCGACACGCTGTCGAACGTGCGCTCGGCAGGGGTCAAGGTCTGCTGCGGCGGCATCGTCGGCATGGGCGAGGAAAGCGAGGATCGCGCCGAACTGCTGCGCCAGCTTGCGGTGATGGACCCCCATCCCGAAAGCGTGCCGATCAACAACCTGGTGAAGGTGCCCGGTACGCCGCTGGACGGCGCCGAGGCCCTGCACCCGATCGAGTTCGTGCGGACCATTGCGGTCGCCCGCATCCTGATGCCGGCCTCCTATGTGCGGCTGTCCGCCGGGCGCACCGACATGAGCGACGAGCTGCAGGCGATGTGTTTCTTTGCCGGCGCCAACTCCATGTTCTATGGCGAAAAGCTGCTGACCACCGAGAACCCCCAGAACGCCCGCGACGAGGCCTTGCTGGCGCGACTGTGCATTCGCCCGGAAACCTTGCGCGAAGGCCACATGCACGTGCCGGCGGCGCCGGAGGCTGCGCCGCGCTGTGCGGTCGCCTGAGGCGGGAACGGGACTCGACGCCCGCCTGGCGCCACGGCTGGAGGCGCTGAAGGCCCAGCAGCGATACCGGGTCCGGCGCACGGTCGACGGCGGGCATGGCGTCTGGTTGCAGGTGGACGGCGAGCGCTGCCTGAACTTCTGCAGCAATGACTACCTCGGCCTGGCGACCGACGCGCGGGTGCGCAAGGCCGCGCAGGATGCGCTGGACACCGGCTGTGGCAGTACCGCCTCGCCGTTGATCTGCGGCTACAACCGGCACCACCGGGCGCTTGAGGAGGCTCTGGCCGCGTTTTCCGGCTACCCCCGTGCCCTGTTGTTCACCTCGGGGTGGGCTGCCAACCTGGGCGTGCTGCGTGGCGTGCTGGGGCGCAACGACCTGCTGCTGGCCGACGAACTCAATCACGCCTCCCTGATCGATGGCGGGCGCCTCTCCGGTGCCCGCTATGTGCGGGTTCCGCATGCCGATGTCGCGGCCTTCGAGCAGGCGTTGGCGGCCCCGGAGCCGGGCCCCGACGCGCTGCGGATGGTGGTGACCGACAGCGTTTTCAGCATGGATGGCGATATCGCGCCGCTGCCGCAACTGTCCGCGCTGGCGGCGGCGCACGGGGCTGCGTTGATGGTGGACGATGCCCATGGCTTCGGGGTGCTCGGAGCCAGTGGGCGCGGCGCGGTGGAGGCGTTTGATGACGCCGGAGGATGCCCCCGGCCTGCGCTCTATGTGGCGACGTTCGGCAAGGCCCTCGGCGCTGCCGGCGCCTTTGTTGCCGGCAGTGACGTGCTGATCGAGTACCTGATTCAACGTGCGCGCTCGTGGATCTATTCCACGGCCCCGCCACCCGCCCTCAGCGCGGCGGCCCTGGCGGCCCTGCGCATCGTGGAGGACGAGCCACAGCGGCGCGCCCACCTGCACGCGCTGATCCGGCGTTTCCGCGAGGGTGCCGCGGCGCTGGGGATTCCCCTGATGGCGTCCCGCACGCCGATCCAGCCGGTGCGGATCGGGCCCGACGCTACCGCGCTGGCGGTGAGCCAACGCCTGCGCGCGCGCGGCTTCTGGGTGGCGGCGATCCGGCCGCCGACCGTGCCCGAGGGGACCGCGCGGTTGCGCATCACCCTGACGGCGGCGCACAGCGGTGCGCAGGTGGATCAGCTGCTCGATGCCCTGGCGGTGGCGCTGCGCCCCTGAGGCCGACCGCCGGCTGCGGAGCCCACAAAAAGAAACCCCGGCGTGTGTGGCCACACGCCGGGGTTGAGCACGACCGGAACGATCAGTCGCGGACCGTCAATTCCACGCGACGGTTCTCTTCGCGGCCATCTTCACTGCCGTTGTCCGCAATCGGCTGCGTGAGGCCATAGCCCACGGGCACCATGCGGTTGGCGGCAATGCCGCGGCCCACCAGGTATTCCTTCACCGCAATGGCGCGGCGCTCGGACAGGCCCAGGTTGTAGGCGGCGGTGCCGATGTTGTCGGTATGCCCTTCGAGTTCCACATTGATCTCGGGGTAGGCCACCAGCGTTTCGGACACGCGGTCGAGGATGCGACGGGCTTCCTGCGTGAGGATGGCCGAGTCGAACTCGAACTTCACGCCCCGGAGGATGAAGCCGCGATCCACGGCGCAACCGTTGGCGTCGACTTCTTCGCCCGGACGCGGCTTGCGACAGTCGCCGGACAGCGCGCAGCCGTTCGGCAGCACCTTGGCGCCCGCTGGCGAGTTCGGGCATTCATCGAGGTAGTCGGGAATGCCGTCGCCATCACTGTCGAGCGGGCAGCCATCCTCACCCACCGGCACGCCCGGGGGCGAGTCGGGGCAGAGATCCCGGAAGTCGGGGACGCCATCGCCGTCGGCATCGGTGGCCGGGCAGCCATCGGCATCCACTTCCACACCCTTCGGGGTGCCGGGGCACTTGTCGCGGCTGTCGGGAACACCATCGCCATCGCTGTCGAGCGGGCAGCCGTTCGGACCGACTTCGGTGCCCGGCGGGGTGTTGGGGCACTGGTCAAGGTAGTCGGGCACGCCGTCGCCATCACTGTCGAGCGGGCAGCCGCGGGCGTCCACCATCACGCCAGCAGGCGTGTTGGGGCACTGGTCGAGCCCGTTCGGCACGCCATCGCCATCATCATCCCGGTCTTCCGGACGCATCGGCTTTTCGCCGAGGGCGACCTTGAGGCCGATAAGGCCCTGCCAGGTGTAGTAGCTCTGGTCGACGATGAGGCCGCTGTTCTGCACATCGTCCAGCTGGTAGCGGGCTTCGATGATGCCGCTGAAGCGGTCGCTGAAACGCTGCATGAAGCCCAGACCGCCGTAAGGGCCGTAGGCTGCGGTGCTCTCCCCGATGAACTCGATATTGGAGATGTGTGCGCCGCCACTCAGGAACACCTGGAAATCCGAGCTGCTGTCGTAGAACGGCTTGCCGAGGAACAGCATGCCGCCGATCCTCACCGAGATACGCTCGTAGTCTCCGGCATTCTGGCTGTCGAGCAGGCTGTAGTCGGCCCCCAGGTCCAGCGCCAGAAAGTCCAGCAGAGGACGCATCAGTCGTCCGCCAAAGGTGCCGCCGAAGTCGAGGTCACTTGAGTCGGAGAACACGACGCCGCCCATTGGCACGAGAGACCAGCGGTTGTCCCGCGGCTCGGGCGTCGACACCGGCGCGGATACTGCCGCCGGTGTCTCGGTTGCGGTGGTCTCAGGCGCGGGCTCCTGCGCCTGGGCGACGCCGATCATCAGCGCCAGCCCCGCCATCAACATTGTGCGCATGCTTGCCATGTGCTGTATCCCTTGGTTCATGTGTGGTTTGACGCCTTACGGAAGAGGCAGGTCGCCACATTCCTGATTGCCGCCGCCGCCCGACAGCAGGCCGAGCAGCAGATTGATGCCATTGGTTACCTGGCAGACCAGCGGCTCCAGCACCGGCGATACCAGCCCTTGATCCAGCGGCTGGATGATCAACTGGGTGAGGGCGGTGAGGCCCGGAATGTCACCCTGACCCTCGAGCAGTGTTGTCAGGATCTGATCCAACGGCAGCACGTCGAGTTGTTCCAACGCTGGGTTCACGATCTCGGTGATGACCGACAGCGTGTTGATCAGCTCGATGCGGCCCAGCACTTCCAGCGGCGTCCCTTCCAGCGCGCCCAGCAGCGGGTTGCTGAATGCGGGCAGCAGGGTGGTGCACAGCCGGTCCGCGTCGTCCGAGGCGCCCAGCAGCGCATCGTTGGCGATCGGCAGGATCAGCACGGTCATACCGTCGGTGACCACGTTGCTGCCATCAAGCGGGTTGGTGATGGTGGCGGTGACGCAGGTGAAGCCCAGGCGCACCGCGCCATCGGCGTAGACCAGGCCATTCGGCTGCACCAACGGATCGTCCACCGGAATGTTGCCCGAGCTGAGCTGCAGCACGCGCGGGTCGACAAAGGCATCGCCTACATTCGCCGGGCTGTTCGGGTTGCTGCCCCCGGAGCCGGTGATCTCGCAGGACTCGCCGTTCCAAAAGCCCGCCTGAGCCATCCAGGTGGTGCTGTCGTCGATTTCACCTTCAGCCGGCTCCGGGTTGGTGACGTCGTTCTGCAGCTGCAGTGCATTGAACGCGGATACCGACCGGAGTTGCTCTTCGGTTTCGGGGTCGACAACGGCATTGCCGTCGCCGTCGAACACCAACGCGGTGCAGGCCCCGTCCTGAAGCTCGTTGTCGCCGCAGGTGCGGGTGCGGGCGTGCGCCAGCAGCTGACCGCGCAGCTGACCGCCGCCGAGCCCGGCCACCAGGTCATTGGCGCCGACGCAGGCAAAGCGCTGCGCATTGCCGAAGGTGAACGGCTGGTCGTTGACCACTTCCCGGGCGGACACAGCCAAGCTGTTGCTGCCCAATACCTGATCGACCCGAACCTGGGCCTCGCGGGTGCCGGTCTGGCCCTGGAACGTGGCGCTGATCTCGGCAGTGCCCTCGGCCTGCGAGGTGGCAAGGCCCGCATCGTTGATGGTGATGATGCCGGCCGGAGCGGCGCTCAGGTCAGCGACATCGGTGACGTTGCACTGCGTGCCGTTGTTGAAGCGGGCGCGAATCTGCAACTGGCGCTGATTGTTTTCGGCGAGGCCAAAGACCAGCGGTTCGGTGACGCATTCGCCCTTGTCGGCGGTGCAGTTGGCCTGCCCCGGTTCGAGCGGAGTCGCCGGCGGGGTGGCCTCAATGCAGATGCCGCCAGGGCTCAGCACCGTGGCGGGGATCACCGTCAAGGCGGTAGCGTTGGTCAGCGGGGCGGTGCCGCTGCAGGGGGAGTTCGGTCCGTTATAGGTGCCGGTAATGACCACGGTGGTGTTGGCACCGATGTCGGCATTGGACGACGCCACATTGGCATCCAGCGTCACCGCATCCGGGTCTTCGTTCGGGTTGGTGACCGTGAAGGTGGTCTGCTCGGTGACGTCGAGTTCGTCATCATCGCTGGTGGTCAGCGTGGCCTTGTAGGTCTGCTTGAGGCCGGCCACGATGCTGGCTGCGGCGGGTGTGACCTGCAACGCTTCGCCACACGCTGCGGAAACCGTGATCGTCGTAGCCGGGCTGCGGACGCCATCGGCCGTCACCGAGATTTGCGTGACGCCGGCTGCAGAAGCCGTCAGTTTCAGGTCCTGATCAAGCGAGGCGACGTTGGGCGCCGTGCTGTCGGGCTGCAGCGCCGGGCAGGGTTCGAACTTGGGGATCGTGTTGCCGTTCTTGTCGACCACGTCGAACTTGCAGGAGCTGACGCGGCAATCGGTGGTTTGTCCCACCGCCAGCAACGTGTCGTTACAGGTGAGGGTGCCGATCTCGGTCAGCTGAGGCGGCGGCAGGTCTGGACTTCTGACGGAACTATCGCCGCTGCATCCGGCAACTAGCAGCACGCCGGCGAGCGCGGCCAGTGCAGGTCGAAAATCGATCATCGGAACAACTCCCTAGGGTGCGGTTACACTCGAAGTATAGTGCGTAATGTGCGATGTACGCACTAGTTTTTGGGAATTTTGTCAAGAGGGCGCGGGGCCCTCCATCGTCAGGATGGCGCCGGCTGTCGGTTGGCGCCCTACAAGGGGGAGCGAGTGGCGGCCAGTACGCTGGTGGTGACCGGTACGGATACCGATGTCGGCAAGACGGTGGTGGCCAGCGCGCTGCTGCGGATGGCGCGTGACCGGGGGCTCCGTGCGGTGGGCTTCAAGCCCGTGGCCAGCGGCGACATTGCCACCGGGGCCGGGTGGGAAAATCCTGACGTGAAGGCGTTGCAGGCCGCTTCGGGTTTGGCGTTGCCCGACCATCAGGTCAATCCGTACCGGTTCAAACCTGCCATTGCCCCGCATATCGCGGCCCGCCGAGCGGGTGTGACGATCTCCCTGACGCACCTTGCGGAATGTCACCGGGCGCTGTCAGCACAGGCAGATCTGGTGGTGCTGGAGGGGGCCGGCGGATGGCTGGTGCCCCTGAACGAGGACGTCAGTTTCGGAGGATGGGTGGCACAGCAGGGCTGGCCGGTACTGCTGGTGGTCGGGCTGCGCCTGGGGTGTATCAATCACGCGTTGCTTACGATTGAGGCGATTCGCCGGCGGGCGCCGTTGGTGGGGTGGGTGGCCAATGGCTTGCAGCACCCGATGCCCGAGCTCGACGCCAACCTTGAGAGTCTGCGGGCCCGGATCGATGTGCCGTGCTGGGGCGTGATCGCGCCGGGCGGCGCCGATGCGGCGCCCCGCATGCTGTCAGCGGAGGCGTTTTCCGATTTTCTGCACGCACCGCCGGAGGGCGATTTCAGCCCGGCGGCGTGAGCTTGCGGAGCGGCGGTAGCGGCTCTCCTTCGGGAACGAATCGCAGTGCCAGGCCGTTGTTGCAATAGCGCTGCCCTGTGGGGGCAGGGCCGTCATCGAAGACGTGCCCCTGATGTCCTCCGCATTGGGTGCAGTGGTATTCCGTGCGCAACATGAAGAATTTTCGATCCTCACGGGTGCCGACCGCGCCGGGCAGGGTCTCGAAGAAGCTGGGCCAGCCGGTGCCGCTCTCGTACTTGGCGCTGCTGCGGAACAGCGGATGGTGGCAGGCGGCGCAGACGAACACCCCGGGGCGTTTCTCCTGATTCAGTTCGCTGCTGTGAGGGGGCTCTGTGGCTTCGGCGAACAGGACGCGCCAGGCATCCTCCGGCAGATGCGGGCGCCAGGCGTCGGCGGCAGGATCATCAGGGGTGCGCTTGAACAGGGACATGGTCGAGTGCCATCACGAGCGGGCCAGCGGCGAGTCTACGCGACGGCTACGAGGGTGTGCGGCGTTGGGGAATCAGGCAGGCGTTACCTTGTCCACGGCTTTGCGCCTGCCTTCACCGTTGCACTACAATCCCGGGCCTTCCGCTGTCCCGGTCCCTGCGCGTGGATACGACCTTCGTCATCGGCCCGAATGCCTCTCTGACACCGCGTCAGGCGGTGGCATTCATGGTGGTGACGTCGGCATTGGCCATGACCGTTGCGCTGGGAATGGCCTGGATGGGCTTCTGGCCGGTGATTCCGTTTGCCGGACTGGAGCTGGTTGCGTTGGGCGCGGCCCTCTGGGTCAGCGTCCGAGGCAACCGTTACCGGGAGGTGGTGAGGCTGCAAGGCGATGCGGTCGTCGTGGAGTTCGGTGTGGTGGGAGGGGGTGTCCGCTCCAGGGTCACCTTGCCGCGCGCCTGGACCCGGGTGGTGTTGATGCCCGGCCCGCGACGTCTGGCGCCGAATCGTCTGCTGTTGGCGTATGCCGCACAGCGGGTGGAGTTGGCGCGGTGCCTCACGGATGAAGAGCGCGAGCAATTGGCAGGCCGCATGGCGCGGTCGCTGCCGATGCCGCGTCCCACGTTGGCGGGAGCCGAGACGGCTCCGGACGCAGGTTGATTGATTGGAGAGTTGACGATGGCGAAGCTTCACAAGGTCCTGGCCATGCTGGGGGCGCTGGTGACCGGGCTGTTCCACGCGGCCGGCGCCTGGGCCTACACCGAAACCAGTGGGGGTTGGAACCTGCCGACCGGCGCAACGGGCATCGCCAAGGAGGTGTATGACCTCCACATGATGATGTTCTGGGTGTGCACCGTCATCGGTATTCTGGTGTTCGGCGTGATGATCTACTCCATCTTCAAGCACCGGAAATCGCTGGGCGCGAAGCCCGCCAGTTTTCATGAGTCGACCACCGTGGAGATCATCTGGACCGGCCTGCCGTTCCTCATCCTGATCGCGGTGGCGGTGCCCGCCGCCGGCACCCTGATCCGCATGGAAGACACTCGCAATGCCGACATGACGGTGAAGGTCACCGGCTATCAGTGGAAGTGGGAATACGAATATCTGGGAGAGGACGTTCAGTTCTTCTCCAACCTGTCGGCGGCGTCGAACGAAGCGCGCCAGCTGGGTTCGGGCGTCGACGTCAATACCATTGACAACTACCTTGTAGATGTCGACAAGCCGCTGGTGCTGCCGGTGGGCAAGAAGGTGCGCTTCCTCATCACCTCCAACGATGTCATTCATGCCTGGTGGGTACCGGAGCTGGCCGTCAAGAAGGACGCCATCCCGGGCTATATCAACGAAACCTGGGCGCTGATCGAGAAGCCGGGGGTTTACCGTGGCGTCTGTGCCGAGCTGTGCGGCCGTGACCACGGTTTCATGCCGATCGTGGTGGAAGCCAAGTCGGAAGCTGATTACGCCGCCTGGCTCGCGCAGCAGCAGGGCGGCGAGTCAGCGCCGGCTGCCGCCGAAGCGACGCCGGCCGCCAGTGCCCCGACGCAGGAAGTGGCGGCTGCAGATACGGTGGCCACCGATGCTGCGGAAGCGGCCGCGGACATGAGCCAGGCCGACCTTGTGGCGGCCGGTGAGAAGGTCTACGCACGCAACTGCCTTGCTTGCCATCAGGCCAACGGGGAAGGCATGCCGCCCAATTTCCCGTCGCTGGTGGGTAGCGCTGTGGTCGCTGGTGATGCGGGCGTGCAGGTTGAGCAGGTGCTCAAGGGCAAGGGCCTGATGCCGCCGTTCCCGCAGCTGTCGGATGCCGACATTGCGGCCGTGGTCACCTACACCCGCAACAGCTGGGGCAACGACGCCGGGGTGGTTCAGCCCGCCGCCGTCGCCGCGCTTCGTTAAGTTTCGCTGTAACCGCAGTCTGGAGTTTCACAATGGCTCACGCGCACGCTCATCACGACGATCACGAACACCACGGCCCCGAGAAGGGGATCATGCGGTGGATCAAGACCACCAACCACAAGGATCTGGGAACGCTGTATCTGTTCTTCGCGTTCACCATGTTCTTCATCGGCGGCCTGATGTCGCTGGTGATCCGTGCCGAGCTGTTCCAGCCCGGGCTGCAGTTCGTGCACCCCGAGTTCTTCAACCAGATGACCACCATGCACGCGCTGGTGATGATCTTCGGTGGGGTGATGCCAGCCTTCGTCGGTCTGGCCAACTGGATGGTGCCGATGATGGTCGGCTGTTCCGACCTCGCGCTGCCGCGCATCAACAACTGGGGCTTCTGGATTCTCCCGTTCGCCTTCGCCCTGCTGCTGTCGACGCTGTTCCTCGACGGCGGTGCGCCGGCGGGTGGCTGGACCATGTACCCACCGCTGGTGCTGCAGACCGGGGATGCTTTTCCGTTTCTGATCTTTGCCGTGCACTTGATGGGGATCTCCTCCATCACCGGCGCCATCAACGTGGTGGTGACCATCCTCAACATGCGCGCGCCAGGCATGACCCTGCTGAAGATGCCGCTGTTCGTGTGGACCTGGCTGATCACCGCCTACCTGCTGATCGCCGTGATGCCGGTGCTGGCAGGTGCGGTCACCATGCTGCTGACCGACAAGTACTTCGGCACCAGCTTCTTCACCGCCGCCGGCGGTGGTGACCCGGTGATGTTCCAGCACATCTTCTGGTTCTTCGGGCACCCCGAGGTGTACATCATGATTCTGCCGGCCTTCGGCATTGTCAGCACCATCATCCCGGCCTTCGCCCGCAAGCGCCTGTTCGGCTATGACTCCATGGTCTACGCCACCGCGTCGATCGCCTTCCTGTCGTTCATCGTGTGGGCCCACCACATGTTCACCGTCGGCATGCCGCTGTCGGGTGAGCTGTTCTTCATGTTCGCCACCATGCTGATTGCGGTGCCGACCGGTGTGAAGGTGTTCAACTGGGTGGCCACCATGTGGCGCGGCTCGATGACCTTCGAAACGCCGATGCTGTTCGCGCTGGCCTTCGTGTTCCTGTTCACCATCGGCGGCTTCTCCGGCCTGATGCTGGCCATGACACCGGTGGATTTCCAGTACCACGACACCTATTTCGTGGTCGCACACTTCCACTACGTGCTGGTGCCGGGCGCGGTGTTTTCGATCATTGCTGCCGTGTACTACTGGATTCCGAAGTGGACCGGCCGCATGTACAGCGAGTTCTGGGGCAAGGTCCACTTCTGGCTGTCGGCGATCTTCATCAACGTCACCTTCTTCCCACAGCACTTCTCCGGCCTGGCGGGCATGCAGCGCCGCGTGCCCGATTATGCGGTGCAGTTCACCGACCTCAACGTGTGGAGCTCGGTGGGGGCGTTCGTGTTCTTCTTCGCCCAGTTCATCTTCATCTTCAACATGCTGGCCAGCTGCTTCGGTTGGGGCAAGCGCGCCAGCCAGAAGTTGCCGGACCGCGTCTGGGAAGGCGCTACCGGGCTGGAGTGGACCGTGCCGAGTCCGGCGCCCTACCACACCTTCGAGGACCCGCCGACCATCGGCGACGACGGCGAGCCGGTCAATGGCGCTGCCCGTCCGGCGGCGGCACACTGATGACCGGTCCCGGCCCGGGGCAAGTGCCCGGGCCGGGATGATCACCTGACCATGAACGCTCCCGACCCTCGCAAGAAAGCCCGCAGCAACCTCGTGCTCTTTGCCGTGCACCTGGTGCTGGCGGCTGCGTGCTTCGCGGCTTTTTACTACAAGGTGACGCAGGGATGAGCGAGCACCGGGATCGTCGCGGCCACACGTTCCGGCTGGTGCTGGTGGTGGTGGCCATGTTCGGTTTCGGTTATGCGTTGGCGCCGATGTACGATGCCCTGTGCAATGCGCTGGGCATCAACGGCAAGATGGCGCTGGAGCAGGCCGAAGTGCTTGCCGAAGTACCGGTGGATGAGAACCGGGTGGTCACGGTCGAGTTCGTCACCACGGTGAACGGTGGCAAGGCCTGGCGGTTCCAGCCGGACACACCGCGCATTGAGGTGCATCCCGGGCAGCTGTACACGGTGACGTTCCTGGTGGAGAACACCGAGGACCGCGACATGGTCGGTCAGGCGGTTCCCAACGTCGCCCCCTGGAATGCCGCCAAGCATCTGCGCAAGACCGAATGCTTCTGTTTCAACAACCAGCCCCTGGCACGCGGTGAGGTACAGCACATGCCCGTCCGGTTCATGCTGGATCCCGCCTTGCCGGCTGATGTCGACACGGTGACCTTGTCGTACACCTTCTTTGATGTCACGGAGTCTGCGGCGAAGTCTGCAGGCCCCACCACCAAGCTCTAGCAATACAGAGGGAATCCCGATGGCTTCCGCAGCTCCTTCAAACGACCGCTATTTTGTCCCCGCCCCCAGTGCCTGGCCGTTTGCGTTGACCGTTGGCCTGGTGTCGCTGGTGATCGGGGTTTCCAGCTATCTGGAAGACAAGACCTTTGGCGCGGCGCCCACCATTGCCGGCATCGTCATTTCCATTTTCATGATCTATCGCTGGTTCGCTGGCGTCATCAACGAGAGTGAAAGTGGCCTGTATGGGGCGCAGGTGGATCGGACCTATCGCTGGAGCATGGCCTGGTTCATCTTTTCCGAGGTGATGTTCTTCGCCGCGTTTTTCGGTGCGCTTTACTATGCGCGTGAACTGTCGCTGCCCTGGCTGGCGGGCGCTGGCGAGAAGATTGAAACCAACGTCCAGCTGTGGTCGGGCTTCGAGGCGGTCTGGCCGAGCAACGGCCCGGCGAATCTGGGTGGCGCGTTCGAAACCATCCCGGCGTTCGACGTGCCGCTGGTCAACACGCTGCTGCTGCTGACCTCCGGTGTCACGCTGACATTTGCGCACCATGCCCTGAAGGAGCAGCACCGCACCTCGAGCATCCTGTGGATGTGGGCCACGGTCGCGCTCGGATGCCTGTTCCTCTTCTTCCAGGTCGAGGAGTACATGCACGCTTACGGTGACCTCAACCTCACCATGGAATCGGGGATCTACGGCAGCACCTTCTTCATGCTCACCGGTTTTCACGGTATGCACGTGACGCTGGGAACGTTGATGCTGTTCGTGATCACGCTGCGCATCATGAAGGGGCACTTCAAGCCGGAAAGCCACTTCGGCTTCGAGGCCGTGGCCTGGTATTGGCACTTCGTCGACGTTGTCTGGATCGGCCTGTTTATCGTGGTGTACTGGCTCTGATCCTTCCAGCCTGCGAATCACAAAAGGCCCGCTCGCGGGCCTTTTGTTTGTCCGCCACCGCCTCAGCGGCCGGGCGCGTGTGGTTGGATCCAACCGAAGTGATAGGCCAGCAGCATGAAGGCCACCAGCAGTACCGACAAGGTGACACGGAGCTTCAGGCCGGTGAGCGTGCGCTTGCGCTGACTGTCGTCCTTGACCAGAAAGAAGGCGCTGGAGAAGAGGCTGACGATGATCGCCAGCAGCATCAGCACGATGACGAGTTTGACGAACATTGTGAGCGCACCGGAGTCAAAGCGACGATGATAAACGGCCCTGTTCGCCGCGTGCAGCGAGGTTCAGCAAAACCATGAGCATCCGCCGATTTCGCCCCCGAGCGTGGTCGGTGCTGGCCTACCTGCCGGTCGTGGCGTTGTTGGTGGGGCTCGGTACCTGGCAAACCCAGCGCGGACTGCAGAAGCTGCGATTGGATCAGGCGATCGAGCAATCGCAGGACGAGGTGGACTGGCATGCGCAGTTGCGACCGCGGCTGGATCCGCCCCTGCGGGTGACGGTGGCGGGCGTGTTCAGGCCGCAGACGCGCATCCTGCTCGATGGGCAGTCGCGGCAGCGCCGGCCGGGGTATCACGTGTGGTCGGTGCTCGAGACGCCGGATGGCGGCGTGTTGCTGGTCAACCGCGGTTGGCTGCCGGCCCCTCCGGGGCAGGAGGCCCCGGTGCTGCCCGCCCCGCCAGAAGGGCCGCATGAGATTGCCGGCCTCTGGCGGCCCCTGCCGGTGCCGGGTCTGCGGCTCGCCGCGCCCCCCTGTCAGGGAGTCGCTCCGTCAGCCACGCCTTTGATCGTGCAGTATCCGGACATTGCGACGTTGCGGTGCCTGACCGGCCTGCCGCTGGCGGACGGTATCGTATTGCAGGACCCGGCCGCGGGTGACGCGCTGGTTCGGGACTGGACGGTGGGGCAGGCGGTGCCACCCACCCGGCATTTCGGGTATGCCGCGCAGTGGTTCATGTTCGCCCTCGTGCTCAGCTACTTTTTTGTTCGACTCAACCTTCGGAATTCACGCGATGTCTGACCCCGTGCTCAAGGGCCGTATCCAGTTCCTGCTGCTGGCCGCGCTGTTCGCTGCGCCGTTGCTGGCGGCCTGGATCCTGTATTTCGTCAAACCCGACTGGCAACCCGAGGGGCGCACCAACTACGGTGACCTCGTGGTGCCGGTGAAGACCCTGCCGGACGATTTCGCCTGGGTGGACGCGGAGGGCGCCGCCCGTGGTTATCCGCTGGTGCGGGGTCATTGGAGTCTCGTCATGCCATTGGCAGGTGCTTGCGATGCGCGGTGTGCGGAAGACCTCCACGATTACCGGCAGGCGTGGCTGCTTCTCAATGAAAAGCGGTTGCGGGTGAAGCGCGTGGTGCTCGCGCCGAATCCCGAGGTGCTGCCCGAGCTGCGCGACCTGTTGGGGGCGGCACATCCTGACCTCTCCCTGGTGGCACCGGTGGCAGTGGATGACAGCGCTGTGCCGGCTTTTCAGGGCGCGCCGGCGGGGAGTGTGTTCGTGGTCGATCCGCTCGGCAACGTCATGATGGTATTCCCGCCGCAGCCGGACCACCGCAAGGTGCTGAAGGACGTCAAGCGCCTGCTGCGGCTGTCTCAGATCGGCTGAGTCGTTCGACCCACAGTGTAAAATCCGCCCCCCCCCGAGTTTGAGATTGTCCATGCGCTGGTTTTATCGCCTGACCACCCTGGCCACCGTGCTGTGCCTCTGTGTGGTCGTACTGGGCGCCTACGTACGCCTCTCCGACGCCGGCCTCGGGTGCCCGGACTGGCCCGGCTGCTACGGTCACGTCACCATTCCGAAGACGGATGCGGATGTGGCACGGGCGGAAGCGCGCTTCCCTGAACGGCCGGTGGAGGCCCATAAGGCCTGGAAAGAGATGATCCACCGCTATCTGGCCTCCACGCTGGGCTTGCTGATCGTGGCGCTGGCCGTGATGCGGTTTCGCCTGCGCGACAGCCGACTGCCCCCCGTACTGCCCTACGCGCTGGTTGGGCTGGTGGTGTTTCAGGGCATTCTTGGCATGTGGACGGTGACCTGGCAGCTCAAGCCCTTTGTCGTCACCGCCCACCTGTTGGGAGGGATGGCCACACTGTCGCTGCTGTTCTGGTTGTGGCTGGCGGCGCGGCGTGCCCACAAGACACCGGCCTCCGCTGCCGCCAACGGGGTGCGGATCACCCCGGGCCTGAGGCGCCTCGGCCTGGTGGCCCTGGTGGTATTGGGGATGCAGGTTTTCCTGGGCGGCTGGACATCCACCAACTACGCCGCACTTGGCTGCCCGGATTTTCCCACCTGCCATGGGTCCTACTGGCCGGAAATGGATATGGCAGAAGCCTTTACGCTGTGGCACGGGCTGGGCATCAACTACGAGTTCGGCATTCTCGATAACCGGGCCCGCGCCACCATTCACTTCGTGCACCGTCTCGGCGCCATCGTCGCCACGGGGGTGCTGATGCTGTTCGCCTGGCGGCTGTGGCAGCGAGCGGCGTTGCGGCGCTATGCCGTGGCGGTCGGTGTGGCGCTGCTGGTGCAGGTGCTGATCGGCATCAGCGTGGTGGAGCTGCAGCTGCCTTTGTGGCTGGCCACCGCCCACAACCTGGGGGCCGCGCTGTTGCTGCAGACGCTGGTTGCGGCCAATCACCGACTGTGGCGACGATCATGACCCGCCTGGAACCGGTGTCCGGCGGGCGCCTCACCGAATACTACGAGTTGTGCAAGCCGCGGGTGGTGATGCTGATCGTGTTTACCGCGGTGGTGGGCATGTTCCTGGCCGTGCCGGGCCTGCCGCCGCTCCATGCGCTGCTGCTGGGCACCCTGGGGATCGGTCTGCAGGCTTCGGCGGCAGCGGCCATCAACCAGATCATCGACCGCGAGATCGACGCCCGCATGGCGCGCACCTGCGGCCGGCCGTTGGTGACGGGTGCACTCGGCATGACCGAGAGCATCGCCTTTGCCACCGTGCTGGGGCTCGCGGGTTTCGCGGTGCTGTGGTTCTGGGTCAATCCCCTGACGGCAGTACTGACGCAGTTCACGCTGATCGGCTATGCCGGCATCTATACGCTGTTCCTGAAGCGTGCGACGCCGCAGAACATCGTGATCGGCGGGGCGGCGGGCGCCGCGCCACCAGTGTTGGGATGGGCAGCGGTGACGGGGGAGATCCACCCGCATGCGCTCATCCTGTTCCTGATCATCTTCATCTGGACGCCCCCGCATTTCTGGGCGCTGGCGATCGAGCGCCACAAGGAATATGCCGAGGCAGACATCCCGATGCTGCCGGTGACGCATGGCATCGAGTTCACCCGTACCCAGGTGCTGCTCTATACGATTCTGCTGTTCGTCACCAGCCTGCTGCCTTTCGTGTTCGGCATGAGCGGCTGGTTCTATCTGGCCGGGGCGCTGGTGCTCAGCGGTGTGTTCCTGCGGTATGCGGTGCAGCTCAAGTTTGCGCCGCGGGAGGGGCTGCCGATGAAAACCTTCGGCTACAGCATCGTCTACCTGATGGGCATTTTCACGCTGCTGCTGGTGGATCACTACCTGCCGTATCCGGGTTGAGCCGGAACCGGACATGAAAAACCCCGCCGGGCTTCGGGCCGCGGCGGGGTGTTCGGAGCCGGGTGATATCAGTCGGTCGTTTCGATGGCCTTGCGCAGCTTTTTCATCGCGGCGGCCTCGATCTGGCGGATACGCTCGGCGGAAACGCCGTATTCGTCCCCCAGTTCCTGCAGGCCGGCCTTGCCCTCGTCGGCCAGCCAGCGACGCATGAGGATGTCGCGGGCGCGATCATCCAGCGTGGCGAGCGCGGTGCGCATACGGGCTTCACGGGCTTCCTGCCACTCGGCTTCCTCGATGGCCTCGAAGTCGTCCGCGTCGTCGGCCAGAAAGTCTTCCGGGACATAGGCTTCGTCCCCGTCGCTGGGCGTGGCGCTGAAGGACACGTCCTGGCCGCCCAGGCGGTACTCCATCTGCAGCACTTCTTCCGGCTTCACGTTGAGGTCGGCAGCGACCGCTGCCACTTCCTCGGCGTTGAGCCACCCGAGGCGCTGCTTGGCCGAGCGCAGGTTGAAGAACAGTTTGCGCTGCGCCTTGGTGGTGGCGATCTTGACGATGCGCCAGTTACGCAGGATGAACTCGTGGATCTCGGCCTTGATCCAGTGCACCGCAAAACTGATCAGCCGGACGCCGACGTCCGGATCGAAGCGTTTGACCGCTTTCATCAGGCCGATGTTGCCTTCCTGGATGAGATCGGCCAGCGGCAGGCCGTAACCCTGATAGCCGCGAGCGATATGCACCACGAAGCGCAGATTGGACAACACCAGCGTCTGGGCGGCGTTGAGATCGTTTTCGGCCTGCAGGCGCTCGGCAAGGCGCTTCTCGGCCTCGGCATCGAGCACGGGAATACGGGCCACCGAGGCCATGTAGGCATCGAGGCTGCCTGACAGGGGTACCGGCAGGCTGGCGGGGCGAACGGCGAGGGCAGTGGTCATAACAGTAACTCCCAAGTGACCGTAGTCTAGCAGTCAGCCTGTTGGAGTGCTAAAAGCGCGTCAAGTTCCCTGTTTGGGGGTACCGGGCTCGACGGTGTCCAGGTGTCGATGAACGGTCCAGAAGGCGCCCAGCCATCCCAGCGCCGGTCCCGCCAGCATCAGGGCCAGGGCGCCATCAAGGGTCAGGCCGCGTACCACGAAGCCGCTGTCGTACAGGCCGGCCAGCAGCACAGCGGGGCCGGTCATGGCGATCACGGTACCCTCGACCAGGACGAAGGCGATGAGGCTGCCTGCAAGTCCGTAGGCGATACCGCTGTAGAGAAAGGGACGGCGGATGAAGGGGGGCGGGGCGCCCACCAGCTTCATCACCAGGATCTCCTCGCGCCGATGCTCGATCTCCAGCCGCAAGGTGTTGCCGACCGTCAGGATCACGGCCAGCGCCAGGCCCGCCGCCACGATCCATACCGCCCGGCTCACCAGCTTCAGCAGCGCGTTGAGGCGCGTGAGCCACTGTTGATCGAGTTTTGCGGCTGCCACTTCTTCGCGCGCCGACAGGCGTGTCATCAGGTCGCGGATGCCGGCATCATCCAGATCGCCGGCGGGGCGCAACAGCACCACGCCGGGCAAAGGGTTGTCGTCGAGTAGCGCCAGCGCCGCATCGAAACCGGAACGCTGGCGGAACTCGGCCAGATTGACTGCCGGGCTCCGGTACTCCGCGCTGGCTACCCCGGGCCAGTCCGACAGGGTTTGCGCGAGCGCCTTGCCGGTTGGCTCGTCAACCGTTTCATGCAGATACAGCGTCGCCTGAATGGTGCCCTGCCAGGCGGCGCCGACGCTGGAAACGTTGCGTACCAGCACCTCCAGCCCTGCGGGCAGCGCCAGCGTGATGCCGATGACAGCGCTGGTGATCAGACTTCCCACCGGATGGCGGCCGAGCTTGCCCAGCGCAAAGAAGAAGGCGCGCGCATGGGCCTCGGCCCAGCGGTTGAGCCAGTTTGGCCGTTCACTCGCCATCGTCTGCTCCGCTGATGCGGGTCTGCAGCCGCCCCTCCGCAAGATGAAACACCCGATGGCCCGGCAGGGCGTCGATCAGCTCCATCGCGTGACTGGCGATCAGGATCGAAACCCCGGCTTCGTTGTAGCGGCGGAACAGCTTCATCACGTCCAGCGCGGTATCCGGGTCCAGATTGCCGGTGGGCTCATCGGCCAGCAGCAGCAACGGCTTGCGAATCACGGCGCGGGCGATCCCGACGCGCTGCTGCTCGCCACCGGACAGCACGATCGGCATCAGGTGGGCTTTGTTGAGCAGGCCCACGGAATCCAGGGCGGCACGCACGCGGCGTGCGATGTCTGCGTGGCGCAGGCCCTCGATCACCAGGGGCAGCGCGACATTGTCGAATACGCTGCGGTCGTAGAGCAGGTTGAACTGCTGGAAGATCAGGCCCAGGTGCTGACGGTAGGCGGGCACATGACGGGGATGCAGGCGGGCCACGTTCTGTCCGTGCACCAGCACCTGACCGCGGGTGGGGATCTCCAGTCGCGCAATCAACTTCAGCAGGGTGGACTTGCCGGCACCGGAGGCGCCGGTGAGAAAAGCCATCTCGCCCATGCCCAGCCGCAGCTCCAGATTGGACAGCACATCCTGCCCATCGGCGTAGCGGTGGCTGACGCGCTGCAGGTGGACGAGGTCGGTCATGGCCGGATGTTAGTGCAGCGCTTCCAACAAATCACTCGTTCTGGCGGCGCGCTTGAGCACAGCGCTTCATTGCTCATCGTCGCGATAGCGCCCGCTATCGTTCCTCTTCGCGCCTCGCGCTGCACTCAATCGCACTCGCCATCTCCAAACGCTTTGTTGGAAGCGATGCATTAGCGGTCGACCAGCGCGTCCGCATAGGCGTCGGCATCGAAGGGGATGAGGTCGTCCACCCCTTCGCCGATGCCGACAAAGCGGATCGGCAGTGCCAGCCGTTTGGCAATGGCCAACAGCACCCCGCCCTTGGCCGTGCCATCGAGCTTGGTCACCACCAGGCCGGTGAGGCCAATGGCCTCGTGGAACTGCAGCGCCTGCGTCAGTGCATTGCCGCCGGTAGTGGCGTCGACCACCAGCAGCACCTCGTGCGGGGCATACGGGTCGTGCTTCTGCACTACCCGTTTGATCTTGCGCAACTCCTCCATGAGATGACTCTGTGTGTGCAGTCGTCCTGCGGTATCGGCGATCACCATGTCCAGATCCCGTGCCTTGGCTGACTGCACGGCATCAAAGATGACACTGGCGGCATCGGCGCCCTCGCCCTGCGACAGGATCGGTACGCCGGTGCGTTCGGACCAGGTGGTGAGCTGTTGCACGGCCGCCGCACGGAAGGTGTCCCCTGCAGCCAGCAGCACACGGCGGCCCTCTTCCTGATACCGCTTGGCGAGCTTGCCAATGGTGGTGGTCTTGCCGACCCCGTTGACGCCAGTGACGAACAGAATGAACGGCTTGATGAACGGGGGTACCTCCAGCGGGATTGCCACCGGTTTGAGGATGGCCAGCAGGGCGTCGTGGAGCGCCTTGCGCAGCTGGGCCTCGGTCTTGATATGCCCCATTCTCACTTCGTTCCCCAGCCGCTCGATCAGTGCGGTCGTGGCTTCCAGGCCGGCATCAGCCAGCAGCAGGCGCTCTTCGAGAATCTCCAGGGCATCGTCGTTCAGACGTTCCCCGGAAAACAGGCTGCCGAGGTCGCGGGTGAGAAAGGAGTCACCCTGATTGATCTTGGCGCGAACCTTGGAAAGCCAGTTATCCGTCATGCATCGACTCCGACTGCGGGGCAGGGGTGGTGAGAAGGTAGAGGTCGCCCACCTGGCGCATCAAGGGCGCGGCGGGCCGCAGCAGGGGGTCAGGGGGCACCGAGGCCACCGCGATGGGCAGCCGCAGCAGGCCGAGGTAGGCGCTGCGCGCATCCTGCAGCGACAGGCTGCCGATCCACAGCGGCGTGCCGTCATCGAAGCGGGCGTCGGCGGGCCACAGCCGCAACAGCCATTGTTGCTGATCGCTTTGTGCCAGCCGCAGCACCAGCGCCTGACGTTCGCCGTTGTGAATCTGCGGCAACACCGGCAGCGAGGCCAGTGGCGCGGTGTCGCTGAGCCAGCGCAGCAGTTCAGCGCTGGCCACCGATGGCGGCGGGGTCCAGCCGTCGGCGAGCAGGCTGTGTTCGATGACGTCCAGTGTGCCGGCCCACTGGAGATTCAAGGGCTGCTTCGGCCGGCCGGCGATGTCGTAGCGCTGGGTGGCGAACTGGTCATGTGCGCCCTGCTGCCACTCGGTCCAGGTGAACCCGCTGCGCACCTCTGCCTGGCGGCTGGCGGGCAGTAGATTCCGGTCGTCGACCGACCACTGCGCCCCGGCCGCGATCACGAACACCATCAGGACCGGCATCAGCGTGGCGACCAGCCCCACCGGCGTGGCCCGGTGTCGTCGGTAGCCGAGTCCGAGCAGCGCGGTCCACAGCAAGCCGATCACCAGAAAGATCGCTGCATGGCTGAACCACTGTGCGCCCAGGTAGAGCCGGCTGGCCGCCACCAGCGCCACCAACGCGCTCGCCAGGCCATAGAACCAGGTACGCAGTGCGGCCGGCTGACGGGTCGACAGCAGGACCGGGATCAGGCCGTAGATGACGGTGGTGAGTACCAGGTCGCGGGCGCTGAAGCCCGGCGGCGGTGGCAACCCGAAATAGGCATGAGGCGCTTCCACGGTCGGTACCCGGGACAACGCCAGGGAGAGCACGCCCCCGAAGGCCAGTGCGGCCAGCCAATGGGCTGCGGCGCGGGGTTTGCGCTGCATCACCAGGCTGATCAGCATCACCGCGGCTACCGGCAGGTAGACCGGCCACTCGCCCAGGTGAAGGATCGCGCTGGCAATCGCAATGCCGTAGGGCGTGTGCAGATCCCGCAGCGATTGAAAGATGGCGGCATCGGACGGCCAGGGGTAGGCGTGCAGCGTGGGCGCCGCCATCAGGTACAGCGCTACCGCGCCCAGCACCCCGAGCAGCAGCGCCAGCAGCGCCAGCACCGGGGTCTCCGGCTGTGTCGGATCCGCCAGTGCGGCCCCGAAGCTGCCGAGCCGGCGGTGTCGCCGCGACCAGTCCAGCATGCGACCGATCCAGTCCTCGGCCCGGGTGGACACGGCCTGCAGCACCAAACGGGTCAGGGCGAACGCGCCCCAGATCACGGCGGCCACCAGCACCAGCAGCAGCGCCAGCCGGCCTGCCACCTGGGCCGCCAGTCCGATGGAGGCACCGAACGCCACGCCTGGGAGGATGTAGGCGCAGGACCAGATCAGCGCGGCCAGGCCGTCGGCCAGCAGAAACAGCCACAACGGCATGGGCGAGGCGCCGGCCACGGCCGGCAGCACCGCGCGCAGCGGACCGAGAAACCGCGCCACCAGCACGCCTTTGCCGCCATGCCGCTCGAAGAAGCCCTGCGCCCGCGTGACGATGGCCTGGCGTCGCCGCAGCCAGCCACTGTCGAACAGCCGGTCGCGGTAGCGCCGCCCCAGCGCAAACGACAGCAGGTCGCCGCTCAAGGCGCCCGCAGCGGCAATCATCACCGCAGGCCAGAACTGCAGGATGTCCAGCGCCACCAGTGCGCCGATGGCGAACAGCACCAGTCCGGCCGGCACGAACACGCCGATCAGGAACACCGCATCGAGCGCGGCGGCGAGAAACAGGATCAACAGCGCGAGGCCCGGATGGGCCTCGGTCCACAGCAGGAAGGCCTGCCCCAGCGACGTCACAGCTGCGCGAAGGCCAGGCGTGCCGCGTCCAGGGTGCCCGCGATCTCCTCGTCGCCGTGGCGGGCCGAGACAAACCCTGCCTCAAATGCCGAAGGGGCGAGATACACCCCGGCGTTCAGCATCGCGTGGAAGAAGTGCTTGAAGCGGTCGGTGTCACAGGCCATGACGTCGGCATAGCCGCCGATCGGGCCGGGCGAGAAGAACAGACCGAACATGCTGCCGACCTGGGTGGTGGTGAAGGGCACGCCCGCCGCGTCCGCCGCCGCCTGCAGGCCGGCGCACAGTTCGCGCGTGCGCGCCTCGAGCCGGGTGTAGAGGGCGGCATCGTCCAGCAGACGCAGGGTGGTCAGGCCGGCGCTGACGGCCAGCGGATTACCCGACAGTGTCCCGGCCTGATACACCGGGCCGACCGGCGAGAGCTGCTGCATCACCGATGCCCGCCCGCCGAACGCCCCCACCGGCAGCCCGCCGCCGATGATCTTGCCCAGCGTGGTCAGATCCGGCGTCACGCCATACCGGCCGGCGGCCCCTTGTGGGCCGACGCGGAAACCGGTCATCACCTCATCGAAGATCAGCAGCGTGCCGGCGGCGCTGCACTGCTCCCGCAGGCCGGCCAGGAACCCTTCCGACGGCGGGACACAGTTCATGTTGCCGGCAACGGGCTCGACGATCACGGCCGCGATCTGGCCGGGGTGGGCGGCGAACAGGGCCGCCACGCTGTCGAGATCATTGAAGGTGGCGGTCAGGGTGTAGCGCGCCAGATCCGCCGGGACCCCCGGGGAGGTCGGTACACCGAAGGTCAGCAGGCCTGAGCCGGCTTTCACCAGCAGGGCATCGCCATGACCGTGGTAGCAGCCCTCGAACTTGAGGATGTAGTCGCGGCCGGTGGCGCCGCGCGCCAGGCGCAGGGCGCTCATGGTGGCCTCCGTGCCGCTGGAGCACAGGCGGACCTGCTCCATGCCGGGCACGCGCGTGCACAGCAGCTCCGCGAGCTCGATCTCGGCCTCCGTGGGCGCGCCGTACGAGACCCCGATGTCCAGTTGCGCTTTGAGGGCGGCCAGCACGTCAGGGTGGCCGTGGCCGAGAATCATCGGCCCCCATGAGCCGACGTAGTCAATGTAGCGTCGGCCGTCGGCATCGGTGATGTGCGCGCCTTCGGCGCCGGCGATGAAACGCGGGGTGCCGCCGACACTGCGAAACGCGCGGACGGGCGAATTGACGCCGCCCGGAATGTGCTGCTGGGCGCGCGCGAACAGGCGATCGGACTGGGGGCAGGGCGAGTTCGACACAATCAGCTCCGGGATCGGTGCGTCCAGCGACGACCCGGTGCACGGGGCGCGCCTTCAGACGCGAGGCGAACCGTGATTGTACGTTGCCAGCTCGATGCAGTAGGCGCGTGCAGCCGCTTCGATGTCGGGTGCACCGAACACGCCGTCCACCACGGCGAACAGGTGGGCACCGGCGGCCGCCACTTCGGCGACGTGGGGCGGGCGCAGCCCGCCGATGGCGCACACCGGGCAACCCAGCGCGCCTGCCGCCGTGAGAGTGGACAGGCGCGCAGGCGGTGCATCGGGTTTGGTCCGCGACGGGTACAGGCGGCCAAAGGCGACATAATCCGCGCCCGCCCTCCGAGCGGCGGCGGCGCGGGCCAGATCGTCGCCGCAGGTGACGCCCAGCCAGGCCGGGTCACCCAGTCGCGCACGGACGTCGGCGACCTCACCGTCGCTGCGGCCGATGTGGACGCCGGCGGCGCCCACGGTCAGGGCCAGCGCGACATCGTCGTTGATGATCAGCGGTACGCCGGCCGCCGCACAGTCCGCCTGCAGTTGCTGCGCGCGCCGCAGGCGCTCGGTCGGAGTGGCGGTCTTGTCGCGGTACTGCACCAGTGCGGCACCTCCGCGTATCGCAGCCCGCACGCCGTCGCGGAGCCGCTGCGGGGTTTCGCACAGTGCGGTGGAGGTGATCACGTACAGCCCGGTCGGCAAGGCAGGGCGGATCGTCACGGTCCCCGTCCCGGGATCAAGCGACCCTGGCCGATGCGGCTGCCGCGCGTGAGCATGCCGTGCACCTCACGCTGGGCGGTTTCGATCGCTTCCGCGACGGGCTGCCCCAGCGCCAGTCGCGCCGCCAGGGTCGATGCCAGCGTGCAGCCCGCGCCATGAAACGCGGCCGCCACGCGCGGCCATTCGAACACCGCGACGCCACCGGCGTGCACCCACCAGTTGCGCACCCGGTCGCCGGGCAGATCACCGCCGGTCACCAGCACATGGGCGCAGCCGCGGCGGCGCAGGGCCTCGCCCTGCGCGGCGGGATCTGCTGCGTCCGGTGCCAGTTGCGCCGCCTCGGCGGCGTTCGGTGTCAGCACCGTCACCGTTGGCAACAGCCTGTCCAGGAACGCTGGCTCGGCCAGTCGGGCCCCGCCGCCGGCCTTGAGCACGGGGTCGACCACCACCGGCACCTTCATCGTGCGCACGATGCCGGCAAGCCAGTCCGCCTGGGCGGCATTGCCGAGCAGGCCGACCTTCACCGCCGAGACCTGACTGTCCGCGCGCAGCAAGGCCCATTGACGCTGCAGCCAGGGCAGGGGCACAGGCTCCACCGCTTCCACGTTGCGGGTGTCCTGCAGCGTCAGCGAGGTGATCAGGCTGAGGGCGTGGGCACCTTGTGCGCGGATGGCTTCGATGTCGGCCTGTATGCCGGCGCCCCCCGAAGGGTCATGCCCCGACAGGCACAGCACGAGCGGGGGTGTTTGCGGTGTCATCGTGGCGGTTCCGACAGGGGCCGGTGCCCGTGCTTATGCACAAGTGCGGTGCAACGCAGGCTGCGCTCCGGCGCGGGGGACGCCGACGGCGTCCGAAAAATGTAAAGAAAGTTCAAGATGTTGAATTCAATGGAAAATTTTAGATGAACAGAAAGTTTCCATCGGGCAGAAACTCAAGCCGGCACGGTCACTTAGCGGGCTGTTCCGGTGGCTATGCACAAGTTTATCCACAGATGATGTGAGTAAATCCGATAAAACGATTGTTGATAGAAGCTTGCAGAGTAAACTTAAAGTGAAACATGAGTTCATGCACTCCGAGGGACCTTCACCGCAGAATCTCTGCCAGCCACCCGGGCCCCAACTGGGTCATCTGGTCCTGGATCCAATCCGCCCGGGTCTGCACATAGTCGCCCGGGGCGTCTGCACGGTAACGCGAGGGCGCGGGCAGCGAGGCCGCCAGCAGCGCGGCCTGGCGAGGGCTCAGCGCCGTCGCCGGCAATAACCAGTAGTGCTGCGCAGCTGCCCCCACCCCGTAGAGGCCAGGCCCGAGTTCCGCGATGTTGAGATACACCTCCAGGATGCGACGCTTGCTCCACAGCAGCTCGATCAACACGGTGTAGCCGGCTTCCAATCCCTTGCGCGCCCAACTGCGGCCGCGCCAGAGGAACAGGTTCTTGGCCACCTGCTGGCTGATGGTGGAGGCGCCCCGTACCCGCCCCCCATCCGCGTTGTGCGCGAGCGCGTCGCGAATCGCCCCCAGGTCGAAGCCGTGATGGTCGGGAAAATCCTGGTCTTCAGCGGCCACGAAGGCCAGCGGCACGTGGGCGGGGAGCGTGTCGAGAGGGACCCATTGCTGGCGGATCGGCGGCCCCTCGCCATCCAGGGCGTCGGCCAGCATGAACGCGGTGGTCGGCGGCGGCAGCAGGGCGAGCACCAGTACGGGCACCACTGTCAACAGCAGGCCGACCGCCAGCGCAGTCCACAGCAGGCGCCTCACAGCAGCGCACCCCGTTGACAGGGACGACGTTCTGCACCGACACTTCTGACCGAACCTTTCATTTCTGCATTGTCGCGCACCTTTCCCTGCCATGACGCACATGTTTGCCAAAGCCGTCATTGCCGCGCTCGTCGTTACCAACGACGCGCCGTAGGGGACGTTGCAGCCAAATCAACCCCCCGCCGGCGCCCGTCCGGTGGGGGGTTTCTCGTTGAGGGGCCCGCGCCGGATCCACCGGCCCAGTCGAGCCCTGTCATGAATCCCAACCCGACCGATTGCGAATCCTCACCGCCGCCGTGGCGGCGGACCACCACCTCCGCCCTGCCTGCGCTGGCGGTCGAGGTGGCGGCCGCCGACAACAGCTGCACCGCCCTGCTGGTGCTGGCGGTGCGCGACGCCCCTGCCCGGCTGCCTGGCCTTGCCGGCCTGTGCGTGGCCCCCTTCACCCGTGCCCAGTACCGCGTCGAGTCCGCCGAGGAGTGGTCCGCAGTGCTGGACGACGCCGGACGCGTGGCACGGATGGCTCCTGCCGGGCCGGTGCTGATCGAGGTGGCGCCGGAACTGGCGCTGCCGCCGGCATTTGCCTGATGGCGGCCAGCCCCGTGCAGCCCGTCGGGGTCTCAGGCCAGCACTTCGGCCAGGAAGGCGTCGGCGCTTGCCAGGCTGCGGCGTTCGGCGTCGGGCTGGTGGCGGGCGCCGATGTCCGGGACATCCGTGCCCGGCACCGCGAAGGCATGCTTGGCGCCGCCGTAGAGATGCACCTGCCAATCACAGCCGGCAGCGTTGAGCTCTTCCCGCAGGGCGACCACGTCCTCGATCGGGGCAAGCGGATCGTCGGCGCCATGCAGCACCAGCACCTTGGCGGCAATGGCCTGTGCCGTCAGTCCGGTGGGCTTGAGCAGGCCATGAAAGCTGATGGCGCCGCGGATGTCCGCGCCGCTGCGGGCCAGATCGAGCGCGCACAGGCCACCAAAGCAGAAACCCATGATCGCCACCCGCGTGGCGTCCGCCTGGGGCAGGCCGCGTGCGGTGTTGAGGGCTGCCTGCACGCGGCTGCGGACGCGCATGCGATCCTCCATGAAGGGGCCCATCAAGGCGCTGTTTTCCTCGATGCTGTTGCCACGCACGCCGGTGCCATACATATCGAGCGCAAACCCCAGGTAGCCGGCCTCCGCCAGCCGCCGGGCGTGGCCGGCGACGAAATCGTCGCGCCCGCCCCACTGGTGGCCGATCAGCACCACCGGGCGGGGGCCGCTGCGCTGATCGTCGAAGGCGACGAAAGCCTCGAGGGCGGTGGTGCCGTCGCGGTATTCGAGAGTCTGGGTCTGGATACTCATCCAATGCTCCTGTTGCAATCCCGTGGGGGGTCGAGGATAGGCGCTCTGCTGTGCACTGTGCAGCCCACAGTGCCGTCATTGAAGCGCCACGTGGCCTACCGTACAGTGACCGCCCCATGACGCCCGACCTACACACGCCCGCCGCAGCCAACGGCCTGCAGGCCCTCATCGACGCTGGCCGCCTGTTTCATCAGCGGGGCTGGGTGCCGGCCACCGGGGGCAATTTCTCGCTTCGACTGGATCCGGCGCACCTGCTGATCACAGCCTCCGGCGGGCACAAGGGCGAACTCACGCCCGACCATTTTCTGGTGGCCGATCTCGAGGGTCGACCGTTGGACGCCGGCCGCAAGGCCTCCTATGAAACCGGGCTCCATGTGCAGCGCTACCGCAGCGCCACGACCGATATCGGCGCGGTCCTGCACACCCACTCGATTGCCAACACCGTGCTGTCGCGACGTTTCGAGCGCATCGTGCTGCAGGGTTACGAACTGCAGAAGGTGCTGCCCGGACATCCCGACCCCGCAGAAGCGGTCACGTTGCCGGTGTTCGAGAACGATCAGGACATCGCCCGGCTGGCTGCGCAGGTCGATGCCTATCTCGATGCGGCGCCGGGCACGCCCGCCTATCTCATTGCCGGCCACGGCCTCTATGCCTGGGGCGCCAGCGTCGCAGCGGCGCGCCACGCGGTTGAAGCGCTGGAGTTCATGCTGGCCTGTCATCTGGAGGAACTGAAACGATGACCACGCTGACCATTACCCCCGACCACGCGCCGGACCAGGTGCAGTTGCACACCGACGACTTCGACATCATCCAGCGCGAACTGGCCGCCATCGGTGTGCCGATGACGCGCTGGCGCGCCGATGTGCCGCTGGCACCGGACGCAACGCCGGAGACCGTGCTCGAGGCCTACGCGCCTGCGGTCGCGGCGCTCAATGCCAAGTACGGCTTTCAGTCCGTTGACGTGGTGGCGATGCACCCTGCGCATCCGGATGTGGAAACCGCCCGCGGCAAGTTTCTGGCCGAGCACACCCACGATGATTTCGAGATCCGGTTTTTCGTGGATGGTGCCGGTGTGTTCTACATCCGCCAGGGTGGCAAGGTTTACACCACGCTGTGCACCGCAGGTGACCTGATCGAACTGCCCGCCGATACCACGCACTGGTTCGACATGGGCCCCAAGCCGATGTTCAAGGCCATCCGGTTCTTCACCAAGCCGGATGGCTGGGTGGGCCACTTCACCGGCGACCCCATTGCCCGCAATTTCCCGCCCTATGCAGGTGCGGCGGCGTGACGGCGAACATGATGTGGAGCGGTGCGGAGGCAGTACGATGATCCAGGTCATATTGACGGATATCGAGGGCACAACCTCGTCCATCGACTTCGTCCACCAGACGCTCTTCCCCTATGCCCGCAGCCGCATCCGGGCGTTCCTGCGCGATCATGCCGGCGATGCCGAAGTGCACCGCCAGCTCGACGAGGTCGAGCAGATCGAAAACCGCGACCTGTCACTGCAGGACGCAGCCGATGTGCTCGAACGCTGGATCGACGAGGACCGGAAGGTCACGCCGCTCAAGGCCTTGCAGGGCATGATCTGGGCCGAGGGCTATCGCGCCGGCGAACTGCGAGGGCATGTCTACCCGGATACGCCGGCGGCACTGCGTGCCTGGCAGGCGCAGGGCCTGCGGCTTGCGGTGTACTCCTCGGGTTCCGTGGATGCGCAGAAGCTCATTTTCGGACACACCGATCACGGCGATCTCACGCCGCTGTTCTCCGCGTTCTTCGACACGCGTGTGGGCGGCAAGCGCGACGTTGCCAGCTACCGCGAAATCCTACGGGCGTTGCAGTGTCCCGCCGAAGCGGTGCTGTTCCTCTCCGATGTGGGGGAGGAACTGGATGCTGCGCGGGCCGCAGGGCTGCGTACCTGTCAGGTGGTTCGTGATGCCAAGACGGTTGTGGCACCCGCACATCCGCAGGTGCCGGACCTTGCCGCGGTCGATGCCACGCTGGCGCTGCAGGACCTGTAGGCCCTACGCGCGACGTTCGGCGGCGCCGGCCTGTTGCAGCCACTGCCGCCAGGGGGCCTGGCGATCGCCGACGACCACGAAATCCGGGTTGATCAGACCGTCGCCCTGGTTGTATTGCAAGGGCGTCAGCGTGGGCAGCGCCAGCACCGCACCGCCCGCCTGCTCCACCACGCACTGGGCCGCCGCAGTATCCCATTCCGATGTGGGCCCCAGACGGGGGTAGCCATCGGCCGAGCCCTCGGCAATCAGACAGAATTTCAGCGAGCTGCCCTTGGACACCTGTTCGTGGGGCGGGAAGCGCGACAGCGCCGCGTCCGCGCGGCGGCCGTGGTGGGAGCGGCTGACAAACAGGACGGGTCGGGATGGCCAGCGCCGCGTGTGCAGCGGCTGCCGGTCCTCGCCCTGTTGACGCCAGGCCCCCAGTCCCTGGGCCGCGGCATAGGTCTGCGCCAGCGCGGGCACATGCACCACGCCCAGTACCGGTCGCCCGTGGGCGATGAGCGCGATATTGACGGTGAACTCGCCATTGCGCTTGATGAACTCGCGGGTGCCGTCGAGGGGGTCCACCAGCCAGTAGTGCGTCCACTGCCGCCGCACTGCAGCGGGGATGTCGGCATCCTCCTCGGAGAGCAGCGGCAGTCGCGGCTGCAGCGCCTGCAGGCCCTCGGCGATGCAGTGGTGCGCAGCCAGATCGGCTTCGGTCAAAGGCGAGTCATCGGCTTTGTGAGACACTTCGAACGCGCGGCGGTACACCGCCATGATGCGGTCGCCGGCGGTGACCGCCAGGCGTTCGATCTCGGGTAACCATTGAGCGAGTTGTGATGTCACGGGATGTTTCACCAGAGCAGGCGGCAGGCGGCAGCAGTGTAGGGGATGCCCAGGTCGACTGGTCTCAGGTCGATGTGGTCATCCTCGACATGGACGGCACCGTACTCGACCTTGCCTACGACAATTATTTCTGGCGGCGGCTGGTGCCGCAGCGCTATGGCGCGCTGCACGGCATCAGCGAACAGGAGGCGGCCGCGCGGTTGCAGCCGTTGTTCGAATCGACGGCCCACACCCTGCCCTGGTACTGCACCGATTTCTGGAGTGAGCAGACCGGGCTCAACATGGCCGCGCTCAAGCATGAGATCCGCGATCGCATCGCGCCGCTGCCGGGTGCCGAAGTCTTTCTGCAGGGTGTTCGGGACAGTGGCCGGGGGCTGTGGCTGGCCACCAACGCCCACCGTGACTCCTGGCAGCTGAAGCTGCGGCATACCGGCTTGCAGCCCTATTTCCACACTGTCGTGTGCTCGCACGACTTCGGCGCGCCCAAGGAGCACCCGTCGTTCTGGCAGCGTTTCGTCGATGCCCACCCCTTTGATGCCCGGCGTGCACTGTTTGTCGACGACTCGCAGCCGGTTCTCGATGCCGCGCGTGCCTTCGGCATCGGGCAGGTGGTGGCGATCCGTCATCCGGACCGCAGCGCACCGCCGCGTCCGGTGCCCGGGCATGCCAGTGTGGACGCGCTGGCGACGCTCAATCCGCCGCAGTAGCGGCGGCACCCGGCATCAACCCGCAGGTTCCCAGCAGCGCCTGCCAGGCCCGGGTGTGGCGTTGGCCGGCCTGTTCGAGGTCAGTGCGCAGGCTGCCGGTGCCGTCGCCCAGCACCTGTGTGGCATAGGCGCGGAAGGCGGGGGGCGGGCGTGGGGCGGCGGCCAACAGGCGGTTCATCGACTGCTGCCAGCGCGTGCCATCCCGATGCAGCTGGGCCAGATAGGGCTGCACCCAGCCCGCGTAGTAGCGGTAGAACACGGTCTCGAGAATGCGGGCCGCAGGGGTAGGGCGCTGCTGTGGACAGAGCCGCTGCCGGTCCACGGCCATCAGACGCTCGGCCACCGTGTCGAGGGTGGTGGCCAGCCCCTGCATGGCGTGGACCCAGGCACCGCCATAGCCGGACAGGGCAAGCGCCTGCAGCTGGGGCTCCAGCTGCGTCAGATCCCATCCGTCCGGCGGTGCATCCAGTTGTTCCGCCAGCTGCTCCAGCGCGCGCAGCGCTTCCATCGGTGGGGCTTCGCCGGGCGGCAGCCACGGGGTGGCCAGGGAGAAATGGCGTTCGAACTCGGGACTGTCGAAGCTGAGCTGCCAGAACACCGCGGGCAGTGTGCCGGCCTTGCCGCGGGCAATGGCGTCCATCTGGTCGCGCAGGGCGAGGTCGGCCTCGGCTTGGGTGTGCAGCCAGCGCCGGCAGCGCTGCAGGCGATGGGCAAAGCGCAGTTCGTAGTCGATACGGCGGCTGGCGGGCCAGTAGCGCCCCAGGATGCTGTTGCGCTCGGCGATCAGCTGGGTGAGGTTGCAGGTGTTGAAGTCGGTCAGATCGAGCAGCCGCGCACGCACCTCCGGCACCGGCAGTTGCCGCTCGCGGTGTCGTGGGTATGGCGGTGGTGACGGCCAGGACAGCTTTTCCGGGGTTTGCCGCGCGGCGCGGGCGACGCGGTCGGCATAGTCCTGCAGGCGGTACTGCGGGGTATCGCGGTCACAGGCCACGAGCAGCAGGCTCAGCAGCAATCCCAGGGTCAATCGCATGGCCGCAACCGTGGCACAGTGGCGCTGCGTTGGCGACCTGTACGCGCCCCGTACAAACGACGACGGCCGGCGCAGGGCCGGCCGTCGTTGCACAGCAGTCGCTTACTCGGTGTCGGGTTCGCCGATGCTGAGCAGCTCCACTTCGAAGATCAGCGTTTCGTTGGGGCCGATCTTGGCACCGGCACCGCGCTCGCCATATGCGAGTTCGGCGGGGATCACGAAGCGGTACTTGGCGCCGGGCTTCATCAACTGCACGCCCTCGGTCCAGCCGGGGATCACGTTGGCCAGCGGGAAGGTGACCGGCTCGCCGCGGGCATAGGAGCTGTCGAACTCGGTGCCGTCGATGAGCGTGCCCTTGTAGTGCACGGTGACGCTGTCATCGGGCTTGGGGTTGTCGCCCTTGCCTGCGGTCAGCACTTCGTACTGCAGGCCCGATTCGGTCGCTGTCACGCCGTCGCGGGCGCCATTCTCGGCCAGGAAGGCCGCGCCGCGCTCGGAGGCGGCACCGGCTTGCTCGGCGCGCTCCTTCATCTGGCGCTCCTGCATGGCGCGCGCCACGGTGTTCTTGACCTCTTCGCGGGCGGCTTCGTCCAGGCGCGGCTCGGTGCCGCTGATGGCATCGTCGAGGCCGGCCTTGAGGGCGGCGATATCGACATCGGCCTTCACCGGTGCCAGCGAGGTGCCGAGGTCGATGCCGATGGCATAGCCGAACTTCTGGGCATCGCTGTCAAGCGAGACCGGGCCTTCGGTGGCGGTGGCAGAGCTGCCGGGCTGGGAGCAGGCCGAGGCCAGGCCAACGGCGGCGGCGAGGGCCAGCAGGCGAAACGGATGGGACATGAGAACTCCAGGCGGAGAAAGTGAATGTTGATGCGCCCGCAGCGCGGGCGTGGCTCAGGATTCTAGCGGCTCGCGGGAGGGGCTGCCGATGGTTCGGACGGCTCGGCAGCCGGCTTGCGGCGTTGCAGCAGTTGCATGAGGGTTTGACGGGCCTCGTCGGATAGGAGTTCCAGCGATCGGTCGGCGATGCGGTCGATGCGGGCATCGACGGCGAGGGTGCGTTCGGCGGTTTCGGTCACCAGGCCGATGTCGATCAAGGTGTTGAGGTAGCCACGGAACAGGGTCTTGTCGAAGAACTCGGGGGCGTCGCGCCCGGTCAGCAGCGCCATGCGCTCGGCCAGCAGGCGGCAGTCGCCCTCGAAGCGCTCGCGCGGGAGTTTCTGTTGGCTGCGGCGCTCGTTGGCCAGCAGCAGCGCGGTCATGCAGTAGCGCTCCAGGGTTTCCCCCATGACCCGCCCCAGCATCGACAGCGTCGAGAACGAGGGGTGGGTGACTTCCGGGCGACGCAGCCGGTGATCGTCCTCGCGCTCGAGCAGGCCCAGTTGCAGCATGACCTCCAGGCATTGGCGGGTGACGCCATCGATGTCCTCCGCCTTCCACGGCAGGAAGAACTCGGTGCGCAGGAACGGATAGAGCGCGCGCACCCCGGTGAGGAGGGCGTCCTCGCTGAGAATCCAGCGCGTGCGGTAGAGGTTGGCGATCAGTCCGGGAATGGCGAACAGGTGCTGGATGTTGTTGCGGTTGTAGGTCATCAGCACGGCATCGCGACCGGTGACGCCGTAGACGTCGCCCCAGGGATGGCTGACCTGGGCGATGCGTGCGATCGGAGCGGCCCAGTCCACCACCGCCGAGGGGCGGGTTTCCGGCAGCATCTGGTCCGGGCCCAGGGGCAGGCCCTTGAGCAGCCAGATGAGATGGCCGATCTGCTCGATGTACTCGTCGCGGGAGACCGCGCGCTGCGGGCTGGCCAGCAGGGCCACTGCGGCCAGGCCGTTGGGGTTGGCCACGGCCGCAGCGTTGGTGCGCCAGGCGTTCTCGAAGGCAAGCTCACTGATGAACCGCTTGAAGCCTTCCGGCTTGTCTTCGCTTTCGGGCAGCAGGGTTTCCCGCCATCCCGGCAGGTGGGAATCGGCGTATTCCTGCAGGGCGATGGGTTCGCCGAAGTTGATGTAGGCCTTGCCGTAGCTCTTCGCCAGGATCTTGCCCGCCTTCAGCAGCCCGTCGGCGGATTCCTTGGTCTTCTGTGCGCCGCGCAGTTCCTTGGAGTAGCTCGCCACCTCCCAGCACTTGTCGTAGCCGATGTACACCGGCACCAGCGCCACCTTGCGCGAGCGCTGACGCAGGCTGGCCTCGACCACCATCGACAGCAGGCCGGTCTTCGGCGCCAACAGGCGACCGGTGCGGCTGCGGCCGCCCTCCGGGAAGAACTCGATGGAGTAGCCGCGCTGGATCAGGGCATCGACATAGGCGCGAAACACCGCCGTGTAGAGGCGGTTGCCGGCGAAGGTGCGCCGCATGTAGAAGGCGCCGCAGCGGCGCAGCAGGCCGCCCACCGGCCAGAAGTTGAGGTTGATGCCGGCAGCGATGTGCGGTGGCACCAGCCCTCCGTGATAGAGCGCGTAGCTCACCAGCAGGTAGTCGGCATGGCTGCGGTGCGAGGGCATATAGATGATCTCGTGGCCCTGCGCCCATTGGCGTACCCGGTCGAGCCCGCGGACATCGATATCGCGGAACACGCGCTTGAACACCATGCCCCCGAGAAAGCGCTCCAGCAGGTTGATCGCTGCGTTGGAATAGTCGGCGGCGATCTCCTCGGCATAGCGGCGTGCCCGCTGTAGCGCCTGGGCGTGGGTGACTTCGCCGGCCGCGGTCTCCGCCTCGATGGCGGCCTGGACGCCGTGACTGGCCAGCAGGCCGTCCACCACCACACCCCGCCGCAGCAGGGCCGGGCCCAGCGCCGCGGTACGCGCCCGCAGGAAGTGGAAGTGCAGCACGCGGGTGAGTTTGCGTTGGCCCAGCGCAGCGCTGGGGGCCCGATCCATGTACTCCCGAAACGACAGCGGCAGGCCGAAGTTGGCAAGAATGCCGCGCCCGTTGGCCAGCATGATGAACAGCTTGCGAATGCGACCGGCCTGCACGCTGTCGGCAAACAACAGCCGGAACCAGCTGGTTTCCGAACCCGGATCGCGGCCCCAGAAGATCGAGACCGGCACCACCTGGGCGTCGAAATCCTGCGTGTCGGCCGCGGTCTCGATCAGGCGCGACAGGTCGGTAGCCTGACGGCGCTCCTCCAGCAGGGCTGGCAGATACAGCACGCCGGGGCGTTGCACGGTTGGAAAGTCGTCGCCGGTGCGTGTGGGGCGGGGCAGATTGAGGTCGCGACAGATGCGATCCAGTACGAAGACGTCGCTCCAGTCGCGCGTGGCCAGCACGTACACCACTGGCTTGTCGGGGTCGAGTGTGAGCCCCTCCCCCAACGGGCTGGGGATGGTGCGATACCGAAGGTAGCGGCTGAACGGGCGGAAAATGGTCCACGCCAACGCGTAGAGCAGCCCTGCAATAGTGCCTGCCATCCCCTGTCGGCCCTCCCGGACCTGATTGCGGCTCCCCTTTTCGGGGTGCTCGATTAACCTTAATGGGTGAAAAGTCTAAACCAAGCCTCTGTTGATGCCGTGACAGCCGATCCACAGGCCGTGGCTGCGGCCCGCCGCCGCCTGCAGCGGCTGGCCTGGTGGCTGGACGAGCGTTTCCGTATTCCGGGCACCCGGATCCGCTTCGGGCTGGAAGCGGTGATCGGCCTGATTCCCTTCGGAGGGGACCTGATCGGGCTGTTGCTGTCGGGGTTTGCGGTGCAGCAGGCAGTGCGCCTGGGTGCACCGCGTGGCCTGGTGGTGAAGATGCTCGGCAATGTCGGGCTCGATTTCCTGCTGGGCCTGGTGCCTGGCGTGGGCGATCTGGCGGATATCGCCTTCAAGGCCAACACCCGCAACCTGCGCCTGCTTGAGGCGTTTCTCGATGCCCAGTCGCCGGCGCCGCCGGCTTCGGCACGCCGCCGGGTCGGGGGGCTGCTGCTGTGGTTGTTGCTGGTGGCGATGGGGACGCTCGTCGTGGTGTGGGGCGTCACCGCGCTGTTGGCATCGCTTCTGCATTGACCCCTATCCGGGTTTGCCGCACCGTGCGGTGAGGTTGCCAAGGGAGCTGTCGTCGATGCCATCCACCTGGTTGGGTCAGCCACGCGGGCTGGCCACGTTGTTCTTCACCGAGATGTGGGAGCGCTTCAGCTACTACGGCATGCGCGCCATCCTGGTGCTCGCCATGGTGGCCTCGGTCGAATCCGGGGGCTTGGGGCTCGACGACCGCACGGCCACTGCCGTCTATGGCCTGTATACCGCGGCGGTCTACCTGCTGGCGGTGCCGGGCGGCTGGGTGGCGGATCGCCTGATCGGGCAGCAGCAGGCCATCTGGTATGGCGGCATCGTCATCACCCTGGGCCACTTCACGATGGCGTTGCCGACGGTGCCCACGTTCTACGTGGGACTGGTGCTGATCGTCATCGGCACCGGGCTGCTCAAACCCAATATCAGCACCCTGGTGGGCGAGCTGTATCCGGAGGGCGGGGCGCGCCGGGATGCCGGCTTCTCGCTGTTCTACATGGGGATCAATCTGGGTGCCTTTCTCGGGCCGCTGGTGTGCGGCTGGCTGGGCGAGCGGGTGAACTGGCACGCCGGGTTCGCTGCCGCCGGTGTCTGCATGCTGCTCGGGCTGGTGCAGTTCCGCCTGGGCGGGCGTCACCTGGCGACGGCTGGACAGCACCCGGCGCCGGTGGCGCTGGCATCCCGGCGGCGCGACGTGGCGCTGGTATGGCTGGGGCTCAGCGGTCTGCTGGCAGCGGTGCTGGCAGCGCTGGGCGGGTGGTGGGTCATCGATCCCGTGCGGCTGGCGGGACACGCGGTGGGGGTGATCATCGCCGCTGCCGCCGCGTTCTTTGTCGGCGTGATCCTGTTTGCCGGACTCGATCGCGCGGAGCAGCGGCGGGTTGGCGTGATCGCGGTGTTCTTTCTGGCCGCGGCCGTGTTCTGGAGCGGCTTCGAGCAGGCTGGCTCCTCCTTCACGCTGTTTGCCGAACGCTACACCGACCGCGACGTGTTCGGTTGGGTGATGCCGGCAAGCTGGCTGCAGTCGGTCAACCCCCTGTTCATCATCCTGTTTGCCCCTGTGTTCGCGGCGCTGTGGGTGCGGCTGGCGCAGCGCAACCTGTCCCCCTCGACCCCGGTCAAGTTCGCCCTGGGGCTGCTGCAGCTGGCCGCCGGGTTTGCGGTGCTGGGGGTGGCATCGGTGTACGTGGTGCGCGGCGAGCAGGTCCTGCCCACCTGGCTGATCCTGACCTATCTGCTGCACACCACCGGCGAGTTGTGCCTGTCCCCGGTGGGTCTGTCGGCGGTCACCCAGCTGGCACCGCGACGTCTGGTGGGTCAGATGATGGGCACCTGGTTCATGGGCGCGGCGCTCGGTAACCTCATCGGCGGGTTGATCGCCGGACACTTCGGTGACGAGGCGCTGGCGGACCTGCCGCACCGCTTTGCCATCATCGTGCTGGTGGTCGGGAGTGCCGGCCTGCTGATGCTGTTGCTGTCGCGCCCCATCACCCGACTGTCGAAGCCCCCCGCAACGGAGCCCTGATTCATGCCGATTGGCCGTCTTGCCCTGCTGACCTGCTGCCTGTGGCTGACCGCCTGCGGGCGGGCGCCCCCGGCCGATCCGGCGCCGCTGACTCCACCGCAGGCGGCAGATGCGCTGGTGGCGCGCATCAACCAGTGGGAACTCGATAACGCGCCCCGCCTGTCGGCTGCGTTCTGGGTGGGCGCCACCTACATCACCCCGGACAGCCAGCAGCTGTCGGCCGCCGCCGGCGAGGCCGTGCTGGCGGCGTCCGCCGAACATCTGGAGGCCGCCAAGGCCTTCGTCGGTGTGCCGGGGCTGCGGCCGCAGACCGCGCGTGCTCTGTCGCTGCTGCGCAACGTGGCCGCACCGGCCCCGTCAGATCCCGCGCTGCAGGCCGAGCTGGCCACCCTGATGGCCCGCATGGAGGCCCACTACGGCGCCGCCAAATGGTGCCCGGGCGATGACCGGCCCTGCCTGTCACTGCCGGACATCGAAAAGATCATCAACAACCCCGATATGCAGGAAACCCCCGAGGCACTGGCCGCCGCCTGGGCCGGATGGCGCGCTGCCGCCGAACCACTGCGGGAGGACTACGCGCGCTTCGTCACCCTCATGAACACCGGCGCCCGTGAGATGGGCGCTGCCGATACCGGCGAAATCTGGCGCGGTGGCTATGACCTGCCGCCCGAGGCCTTTGCCGTCGAAGTGGAGCGCCTGTGGAACCAGGTGCAGCCGCTCTACGAAGCCCTGCACTGTCATGTGCGGGCGCGGCTCAACAGCCACTACGGCGATGACGTGGTGCCGGCAGAAGGCCTGATTCCTGCACACCTGCTGGGCAACATGTGGGCGCAGCAGTGGTCCAACCTCTACCCCCTGCTGGCGCCGTATCCCGATGTCGGCGACCTGGATGTCTCCGCAGCACTGAAGGCGCGGCGCGAGGCGGCACTGCGGCAACAGCTCGACGGGCTGGAGACACCGGTGCCGCCGCTGGCGCGCGCCGAAGCCGAGCAGGCGGCCGACCGCGACATCGCCATCGAGATGACCCGCATCGCCGAGGACTTCTACACCTCACTCGGGTTTCCCGCCTTGCCCGACAGCTTCTGGCAGCGGTCCATGCTGGTAAAGCCGCGGGACCGCGAAGTGGTCTGCCATGCCAGTGCCTGGGACATGGACTATCGCGGCGATGTCCGTATCAAGCAGTGCATCGAGCCTGATGAGGACCAACTCACCACCATTCATCACGAGCTGGGGCACGTCTACTACTACCTCCAGTACAACCATCTGCCGCCGGTGTTCCAGACGGGCGCGCATGACGGCTTTCACGAAGCCGTGGGCGACACCATCACCCTCAGCCTGACGCCGGAGCATCTCGCCAAGGTTGGCCTGATCCCGAAGGCGGAGGTTCGGCCGGAGGCCGAGATCAACCAGCAGATGAAGCTGGCGCTGGACAAGATCACCTTCCTGCCCTGGGGCAAGCTGGTGGACCAGTGGCGTTGGAAAGTCTTTGCCGGCGAGGTGTTGCCGGCGGCCTACAACGAGGCCTGGTGGCAGCTGCGGGCGCAGTACCAGGGCGTGGCGCCACCCGTGCCGAGGGGGACGGCCGCCTTCGATCCCGGGGCCAAGTACCACATCCCCGGCAACACGCCCTACAACCGTTATTTCCTCGCGTTCGTGCTGCAGTTCCAGTTCCAGAAGGCACTGTGCGAGGCGGCCGGCCACACCGGCCCACTGCACCGCTGCGACATCTACGGCAACCCCGCAGCCGGCGAGCGCCTGCGCAGCATGCTGGCCCTGGGCGCCCGTCAACCGTGGCAGGACAGCCTGGAGGCCCTGACCGGCCAGCGCGAGATGGATGCCTCGGCCCTGATCGACTATTTCAAGCCGCTGCTGCGATATCTGGAGACGCAGAATCAGGGCCGCACCTGCGGCTGGACGGGTGCCGACTGATGGACGTGCGTGCGGTGCTTGCGGACAGCCCGCTGTTCGCCGAGGTGGACCCCGAGGTGGTCAACGCCTTGGCGGATCAGGCCGATGTCGTGGGGCTGCGCGGCGGCGAGCGCCTGTTTGCACTGGGCGAGGCGGCGAGCGCGGTGTACGTGGTGGCCTCCGGCCGGCTTCGGGCGCTCAACGAGGATGGCAGCCTGCTCGGAGAGATCGGGCGCGGCGAGCCGATCGGCGAGATGGGTCTGCTGACCGACGAGCCGCATCGCGCCACCGTGGTGGCGGTGCGCGACAGCATCCTCCTGCGGGTGGAGCGGGAGGCCCTGGTTGCCCTGTTCGCGGCCAATCCGGTGGCCTTGCTGCAAACCGTGCGGGTGATCGTGCACCGCTTGCGGCCCACCGCGCAGGAAAAGCGGCGAGCGCGCACACGCGGTCAGCGCACGGTCGCCGTCATCCCGGCCGTGCCGGGGCTGGACGTGCGGCCGCTGGCGCAGCAACTGGTGGCCTGCCTGTCGCCGTTGGGGAAGACCGCGCTGCTGGATCCCGAAGCGGTCAACGCCGCGCTGGGCGAGGGTGCCGCTGCGGCCCCCTTCGAGGACGGGCCACGCAACGAACGGCTGATGACCTGGCTGGCCGATCAGGAGCGGCAACACCGGTACCTGGTCTACACCTGCCCGCCCACCGCCGGCCCCTGGGCGCGGCGCTGCATGCGCCAGGCCGACCGCGTGCTGATGGTGGTGCCCAGCGGCGCCATGCCCATGGCCACCGTGATGATCGACGAGCTGGGGCAGAGCGGTTCGCTGGCCAGTCGTGATCTGCTGGTGCTGCGTCCCCAGGATGTCGATGCGGGGAACGTACTGGGCTGGCGCGCACGCGTGAACGCCGTCTCCCATTTCTATGTCCGCCCCGGCGTGGCGGACGACCTTCACAGCCTGGCGCGTGCCTTTACCGGGCGTGGCGTCGGCCTGGTGCTGGGCGGTGGTGGCGCGCGCGGTTTCGCCCATCTCGGCCTGATGCGGGCGCTGGACGAACTCGGCATTCCCATCGACGCCGTGGGCGGCAGCAGCATGGGGGCCTTCTTTGCCGCCCTGCGGGCCTGCGGGCATGACTACGACACCATGCTGTCCATCGCCCGCGAAACCTTCGTCGACAACAACTTCCTCAACGACTACCTGTTCCCCTCGGTGGCGCTGGTGCGTGGGCGCAAGTTCGTGCGCCGGCTGCACGACATCTTTGGCGATCATCAGATCGAGCACCTGCGGCTGCCGTACTTCTGCGTGTCCAGCAACCTTTCCCGCGGCCGCGCCGAAGTGCACGATCGCGGCCCCCTGTACCTCTGGACCGCGACCAGCATGGCGGTGCCGGGCGTGGCGCCGCCGGTGGTCTATCGCGAGGACCTGCTGGTCGACGGCGCCCTGCTCAACAGCCTGCCCACCGACATCATGAAGAACCTCGATCGCGGTCTGGTGGTGGCCTCCGATGTCTCCACCGGTGGCGAGCTGCGTGCGCCCGGCATCGAAGGCCCCGACCCCGAAGGCCTGTTCAACTGGGCTGCCGACAGCAAGCGGCCAGGGCTGTTCAGCATCATGTTCCGCACCGCCACCGTCACCAGCGAAACCGCCCGCAAGGTACGTGCGGAGAGTGCCGACGTGTATCTGCGCATGCCGGTCACCGGCATCGCCCTGTTCGACTGGAAGCACTTCGACGCCGTCATCGAGCGCAGCTACACCCATGCGCTCGAACAGCTCACCCCGCTGCGTGATGGCCTGCTGGCCGGCGAGATATGAGCATGGAACATCCGCCATCGGTGAACCCCTCGGGCGCGACCGTGCGACGGCTGCCCCCGGGCGACCTCGCCAGTTGCCGGGCATTGCTGGCGATGTTCGGCCGCGCCTTCGAAGACCCTGCCAGCTACACCCAGGCGCAGCCGGACGACGCCTGGCTGAGCCGCCTGCTGGGCGCCGAACATGTCATCGCCATTGCCGCGTTTGACCAGGCGCGGGTGGTCGGGGGGCTCGTTGCCTACGTGCTCGACAAGCTCGAACAGGCGCGGCGCGAGGTGTACCTCTATGACCTCGCGGTCGAGATGTCCCATCGCCGTCGCGGCATCGCCACCGCCCTGATCGAAGCGCTCAAGGCCGAGTCGGCGGCAGCTGGCGCCTATGTCATCTTCGTGCAGGCCGATTACCGCGACGATCCCGCCGTTGCCCTCTACAGCAAGCTGGGCATTCGGGAGGATGTCATGCACTTCGATATTGACGTAAGCGCAAGCCCGGAGGGCAGCTGAAATTGTCAATATTGTGTCTGGGATAGTGGGTTTATTGGGTCCGATTTCCCACTCAGATCCGATGCAAAGTGCCCAATCCAGTGTTGTAGGTAGAAGATAGGCGCAGTAGCCTCGCGGGCAGGGAGTATTTGAATTTGTGCAGCAAGGACGCGAAGCCGACATCTGATTCCGCGTCCTGGACAGGGGGAGTCATGCTCGGATTGGGTCGTCAGTTGTTTCGCGTCATTGTCGCGGTCGGTGTTTTTTCAGGCCTGAACTCAGCGTTTGCGATGAGCACGTCTGGCGCGCTCAATGTGACCGAATCCGGCGCTGCAACGTATTCGATTCCCGTCGTTGTCCCGCCGGGGAACAAAGGGGTCGAGCCATCAGTTGCATTGACGTATAGCAGCCAGGGCGGCAACGGCTGGATGGGCGTCGGCTGGTCTGTTGCTGCGGGATCGGCGATCTCCCGTTGTCCAAAGAACATTCGGCAGGACGGAGAGCCCGGCGCCGTTACGTTCACCTCGTCTGATCGATTCTGCCTGGATGGGCAGCGCTTGATACTGGTGTCTGGAAGCACCTACGGCGGCAATGGCGCGGAGTATCGAACCGAGATTGAAAGCTACTCAAAGATCATCTCATACGGAACGTCCGGATCCGGCCCGGCCTACTTCAAGGTATGGACACGGTCGGGCGATCAGATCGAGTACGGCAATAGCGTCAGTGCAAAGGTTCAGGTACCCGGGGCATCGACCGTCAGAGTTTGGGCGATGAACAAGGTGACCGATCCCAATGGCAATTACATGGACATGGAGTACTTCAAAGATCTTGGAGAGTTCCATCTTTCGGCGGTCAACTACGGAGGCAACTACTTCACCGGGCGCACCCACGACCTTTCGGTGAACTTGTCATTCGAATCAAGGACCGACGTCATCTCTCTGTACCAGGGTGGCGCGCGAATGACGAACCGATACCGCGTGTCGAGGATTACAACCAAAGCGTCGTCGAACACCATACGGCGCTACGAGCTTAGCTATGAGCAAAGCCCTGCGACCACGCAGTCTCGTTTGACGTCCATTCGGGAGTGTACGGGGGCCACGGGAATCAGCGCGGCCAATTGCAAGCCACCGACGACGTTCCAGTGGCAGGGCCTGCCTGCTTCGAGTGTGAAGTATCAATCAGGGCCGGTGACGGACATCTGTGCCAACGGCTCAGGCAGCTATGGCAGTTGCAACAACTCGGAGAATCGGTACCACACCAAGTACCCCGATATCAATGGGGATGGGAAGTCCGATATGTGTTGGCGTCCGGATTCCGGTATCCGATGCGTTCTATCCACCGGCAGCGGATGGGACCTGAACAACCAGATCATCACTGATATCTGCGGTGATGGCTCGTCGGCACACGGGGTCTGCAATGACTCCGACAACTGGGACACGATCAACTACTCCGACATGAACGGCGATGGACTCGCTGATCTCATCTATCGGGGTGATCAGGGGATCCAGGTGTGGCTGTCCAACGGCAATGGCTTCGGCAACCGAAGGTCGACAGGAATCTGCGCCAACAACTCCACTGCCTATGGGGTGTGTAACTCGCTCGGGAACTACCTCTCGCTACGCGTCGCCGACGTGAACGGCGATGGTTTGGGTGACGTATGCATACAGGGTGATGACGGTATTCGCTGTTATAAGGCATCGAACGCGCTGGGGTTCAATTTCGATCTGCAGAACCCAATCGTGACGACCATCTGTGTGCATCACTCGCAGGCGCATGGCGCCTGCGACAACTACGACAACACCCGAACGGTGACATACGTTGATGTCAGTGGCGACGGGCGTGCAGATCTGATCTATCGAGGGGACCAAGGTGTGCAGACCTGGTTCTCGACTGGAACCGGGTTTGTTTTGGCGGATTCATCGGGGATCTGTGCCAACAACTCCACAGCCTATGGTGTCTGCAACGATCAGGATAATCACAACTCGATACGGTTTACCGACATCAACGGAGACAGCCTGCCGGACATGTGTTTCCGAGCCGATCAGGGGATTCGTTGCATCCCCGCCACGGGCATGGGGTGGGACACCGACAATCAGATCATCACGGATATCTGCGGGAACAACAGCACGTCCTACGGTGTCTGCAACGACAACGACAACTTCATGACGCTAAGCTTCTTCGGTGACGTTAATGGGGATGGACGTTCCGATCTGATGTACCGGGGTGATCAGGGGATCCAACTCTGGTTTTCCACGGGATACGGATTCGCCAATCGCCAAGCGTACACGATATGTGCCAACGGCTCAGGTTCGTATGGCATCTGCAATGACAACGACAACTACCTGACCATCACGGTTGCCGATATCAACGGGGATGCCATGGGCGATATCGCATATCGCAGTGACCTGGGTCTGCGTGCCTTTATTGCGGAAGGTGAAATTCCAGATCTGCTCAGCGGCATAACCACCGGTATCGGTCACCATTCGCAGATCACCTATCGCCCGTTGACCGACAGCAGCGTTTACCAGAAGGGAACGTCATACACGAGCTACCCAACCGTTTCGGTTCAGATGGCGATGTATGTCGCGAGTGAGTTGGCTGTCGAGTCGGGTTCGGGTCAAGGTAACGTGGTGACCCGTTATCGTTACGAGGACCTCAAGACGGATGTGCTGGGGTACGGGTCGCTCGGCTTTGCACAGTTCACCGAGCTGCAGGTCAACACGGCGCTGCAGAAGGTAACGAAGTTTCGGCAGAACTTCCCTTATGTCGGAATGCCGTCAGAAATGCGGAACGAGGCAATCAATCAAAACGGTATCCCTGTCGTAAAACGCGAGGAAACGTATCTGCATCAGTGCGTACACCCCGTGACGGGACTGCCATGTACGTTGGCGCCGGGGCAGCGATACTTTCCCCATGTCCAAAGTCAGACCACGACCAGTACGGATTTGAGTGGGTGGCCATTTCCAACGGTGAACGCGAGCTTTGTCTATGACGACTACGGGAATGTCGTGGAGACCACAACGACCACCAGTGATGGTTTTACCAAGCATGTAGAGAACACCTATCGCAACGACACGGTCAACTGGATTCTGGGGCTGTTGACCAAGTCTGTTGTCACCACCACAGCGCCGTAAGGGGGAGGAAGACATGGAAATCTTCAAGGACATCTCCCGGCGTGCCCGCGCAGCGGGCGTACTGATCACGCTCATGACGCCCGTGTTCTCGGCCTATGCAGGCGTGTCAGTCCGGACCAGTGCGTTCGAGTATGACGATCGAGGCAATCTCATCAAGGAAGTGATCGAGCCGAACGACTCGGATCTATGCCTGGTGAGCGAGTTTCAGGTCAATCATTTCGGAAGACGCACCGGTAGCACGGTTCGAAACTGCAACGGAAGCCCTTTGCCGGATGGCGTCGAAGCGTCGGCTCCTGCGGGGAGTGCGGTGATTGCTTCGCGGTCGACATCGACGGGATACGACACTTCTGGTCGATACGTTTCGGTGGTTACCAATCCTGTCGGGCATTCCAGCCAGACAAGCTTTGAGCCGCGGTACGGCAATCTGGTCTCCGCCACCGACGAGAACAACCTCACGGTCACTGCCAGTTATGATGATTGGGGGCGCAAGACGCATACGGTCGATGCGGTCAGTAACCAGGAATCGATCAGCTACCACTACTGTGCAGGCTACAACGCCGGATACGCGATCTGCCCATCCAATGCACGGTACTTGGTGGAAGTGCAAAAGCTGTCGCCACTGGGCACGACCAACGGCCCCTGGACGAAGACTTATTTCGACGAGCTCGATCGCGCCGTACTGAAAGAGACCGTAGGTTTTGATGGTGTGACAATCATCAAGCAGCTGACGGACTACGACGCACTTGGGCAGTTGCAGCGGACCTCGAAGCCGCACCGCGCCGGGGATGCGGTGCACTGGGCTGAGTACAGTTATGACCAGTACGGACGTGTGACGCGGGTGCAGTCGCCGAATGGCGCGGTGACCGAGACTACGTTCAAGGGACAGATCACCGAAGTGACCAATGCCAAGGGGCAGATGGAGGCGCGCGTGATCAACAGTCAGGGATGGCTCGTGAAAAGCGTTGATGCTCAGGGCAACGAACTGCATATGCAGTATGACCCGCTGGGCAACCTCATCCGCACCGAAGATCCGGACGGCAATGTCACGACCATGTCCTATGACCTGCGCGGGCGGAAGACAGCCATCAATGACCCGAACATGGGCACATGGAGCTATGTCTACAACAGCCTGGGTGAGCTGATCGAACAAACCGACGCAAAGTCTCAGGTCACCGCGCTTGAGTACGACCTGCTGGGGCGCATGGTCAGGCGAACCGAGCCCGACTTGGTGTCGGAGTGGCGCTATGACCGCAACCTGCAGGGCCTGCCGTGCGGCAAGAGTGCAGGCAAGCTCTGTGTTGCGCAGTCCAATAACGGGTACAAGCGGGAGCTGACCTACGACAGCAAGGGCAGGCCTTCGCAGACCGAAGTGGAGATCGACGAGGTCTACACGACATCCGTGACCTATGACACGGCGGGACGCGGCGTCGCCACCTTGACCTATCCCGGCGGTTTTGCGATCAAACACGCGTATACCACTCACGGTCGCTTGCTGGATGTCCGCAATGCCGCGAATGACAAGCTTTATTGGCAGGCCAATGATGTCGATGCGGAGGGCCATATCCTGGAAGAGGAGTATGGAAGTGGTACCACCGTGCAGTACAACTACAACAATGCGACCGGACGCGTCATGGATATCATGGCCGGAGCAAACAACCGCATTCAGGACCTGTCCTACGAATACGACCTGTTGGGCAATGTCACGTCGCGCTCAGATTCCAATGAATCGCTGACTGAAACCTTCCAGTACGACAACCTCAATCGCTTGACACAGACCTTGGTCAACTCCACGGCTGCCGGTTCTGTGATGCGGGCCTACAACTATGGCGTGAATGGCAACATCACAAGCCGGGGGGGCGTCGGCGCTTACCACTATGGCGATGCCGGGAACCCCAGTGTGCGACCGCATGCGGTGAGGCGCATCGATCAGTCCAACGGAGCGCTTGAGTACGTCTACGATGCCAATGGCAACATGACGAACAAGATCGTCAAGAACGGTAGTGGCAGTGTAGTGGCGTACAAGAGTGTGGCAGTCACCTACAGCAGCTACAACATGCCGACGGCCTTCCACAGGCCGGGGGCCCTGCTGGTGCCCCAGGTGAGCCTCAGCTTCGAGTACGGACCTGATCGTCAGCGGTTCCGCCAGCAGGCCAATAACGACATCACCACCTACGTCCATCCCGACAACCTCGGCGGGTTGCTCTACGAAAAGCGCAAGGTCTCAGGCTTCACTCATCATCGGTACTACATCTCCGCGGGCGGCATGCCGGTGGCGCAAGTTATCCGCAATAACCTCGGCATGACCGTCTCGACGGAATATCTGTTCCGCGATGCGCTCGGCTCCACCGTCACCATCACCAACGGTCTCTCGCTGGTATCTGAACGCCTTGGCTACGAAGCCTTCGGCAAGCGTCGGCGCGCCAATGGGCGTGAGGCCGATGGGCTGGAAGGCAACAACACCGACCGCGGGTTCACCAATCACGAACATCTTGATGAGCTGGGGCTCATCCACATGAATGGGCGCGTGTACGACCCGGAGATCGGGCGCTTCCTCACACCCGATTTCATTGTTCAGCAGCCGGACAACATTCAGAGTCACAACCGGTATAGCTATGCGGTCAACAACCCGCTGATCTACACCGACCCCAGCGGACACATTTTTGGTATCGGGCGGGCGCTCAAGAATCTCGAGCGGAGTGTTCGCCACGAAGTGAAGCGCTGGGAAAGTGACTTCCGAAATGAACTGCGGCGTCCGAACAGTCTGTTGGGGCCGGTGCTGAGGATCGCGGGTTACGCAGGAGCCCTTCTCTGTCCGACGCCAGCGGGAGCTGCAGGCTGTGTGGCCGCTGTGGATGCAACGATCGGGCGAGCACAAGGGGTGAAGGGAAGTGAACTGGTTCGCTCCAGCCTGCGCGCTGGCGCGACCGCGTTTGCGTTCCAACAAGCGAGCACCATCGGACTGAACGAAGCCAAGACGGCTTACGTCGATAGCTTGGGGCTCACAGCTGCCCGATATGCAACGTATGCAGCGGTAGGCTGCGCAAGCTCTGCCTCAGGGGGCGGCAACTGTGGTGGAGGAGCGGCTGCGGCGTTCGTAAGTCACTATTCGTCAGTGAACCACGATAGTTTGCTGACTGCCTCAATTGTTGGCGGGGTGGCTTCCGAGCTGACAGGTGGGAAATTCGGCGATGGGATGGTTATAGGGGCGTTTGCTTACGCGGTTGGCGATATGTCAAGGCGACGTACAGCAAAGACGGCAGATGAAAGCTCCTCTGCGGAGAGCGCAGAGCAGCAGAAGGATACTGGTGGTTGGGTAAGGCCTGATGACCACCCTTATGTCGTGGGGCGGGAAGGAAATAAGCTCGTGTATCCTGGGCCCGCTCGCGGTATCGGGCAGTTTTTAGACGATTATTGGCCGGCGATGCACACGTTTGGCACGAACCATGACGCTTTCGTGGGTTGGGTCAACCCAAATGGGTACATGATTGTCGATTTAATCGTCAATGTCCCGTCGATGTTTATTATGTACCCTATGGCTATAGCTCAAGAGCTTCTCAACTCGCCCGTCTACATTGTCAATATGTTCGTTGAGACACCGCATCGGGGGCCGCTTGCCCATTCGCATGGGGAGGCGCCATGAGGATTTTGTCAGCAGTCCTTGCAGTAGCCCTGCTATCCGGATGCCCTCAGGCGGAGTATATGGATGCTGGTGCCTCGGAGCGGTACTCAAGCTTAGTCGGCGCACGATACCTATCTGGCGCTAAGCTCGTTCTTCATGGTGTGCGATATGAAAGGCGCGGGGACAATGCGATCGATGAGTACGTCATTACAGAGTTTCCTGGATTCGATGGTCCTGAAGTTGTAACCCGTTCAGTACTTGAATCAGGGACGAATATTTTGGTTAAGAGGGTGCTCATTTGTAAGAACTGCTTGTCGGCAAAGGTGAAGCTCGACGTTGAGATTGATCCGCCGCAGGTGGAAGTGGCAGTGCCTATCAGCTTTGTTGGCCCGACCGAAAGTTTGATCGAAATCAGATAACCGGGGATGACTTGGACAAACATCGAAAGGTCGATCCTCATAACAATAGGGGCAGACTGCAATTACGGTGACACCTTGCAATTACGTGCAATTACGCAATTACGGTGACACCTTGCCATTTACCCAATTTTCAGAGTCACAACCTGTATAGCTCTATGCGGTCAACAACCCGCTGATCTACACCGACCCCAGCGGACACATTTTTGGTATCGGGCGGGCGCTCAAGAATCTCGAGCGGAGTGTTCGCCACGAAGTGAAGCGCTGGGAAAGTGACTTCCGAAATGAACTGCGGCGTCCGAACAGTCTGTTGGGGCCGGTGCTGAGGATCGCGGGTTACGCAGGAGCCCTTCTCTGTCCGACGCCAGCGGGAGCTGCAGGCTGTGTGGCCGCTGTGGATGCAACGATCGGGCGAGCACAAGGGGTGAAGGGAAGTGAACTGGTTCGCTCCAGCCTGCGCGCTGGCGCGACCGCGTTTGCGTTCCAACAAGCGAGCACCATCGGACTGAACGAAGCCAAGACGGCTTACGTCGATAGCTTGGGGCTCACAGCTGCCCGATATGCAACGTATGCAGCGGTAGGCTGCGCAAGCTCTGCCTCAGGGGGAGGCAACTGTGGTGGAGGAGCGGCTGCGGCGTTTGTAAGTCACTATTCGTCAGTAAATCACGATAGTCTGTTGATTGCCTCATTTGTTGGCGGGGTGGCTTCCGAGCTGACAGGTGGGAAATTCGGGGATGAGATGGTTATAGGGGCGTTTAGCTATGCGTTTGGTGAGGCGCACGTCGTAGCACTAAGAATCAAGGGCGTGCTCTGACGGCTGACGAGAGAGCGAACTACACCGATCATTTCCCAGACGAGGTGCTGGGTTCTGCGCGAATAGTCGATGGGAAGGTTCCGTGGTGGCTTCGCAGTGACATGGACGGTATCACGCTGGGCAACAACATTTATTTCCGTGAGGGTGTTTATGTTCCCGGCACGGCTGGCGGTGTGAAACTCCTTGGGCACGAACTCGTCCACGTCCAGCAATATTCCGACGGCATGACTTATTTGGGCTATATCTGGGAGTCCCGTGGCGGGTATCGGAATAACCCATATGAGATCAGGGCATACGCTTGGGGTGCACAAATTCCAAGTGGCTTTTGCGCCGGGAATTCACAAGCGGTGGGATGCTAACCATGTGGCGCGCGTGTATCAGTTGCCTGTTTCTTATTTGCGCCACTGCGTGTCATGCCGGGTCTGTCGAGAGGAAGTTCTTCGAGGGGGATATCCCATCTCGCATGGTTCGGCTGGAGGCGTATTCCGTCGAACAGCAGTGGGACATCTTTCGATACGGCAATCAAGAGATTCACCCGCCGCCGACGGGCTTGGCGCTTCCGTTAGCAAAAAGGGGTAAGCCCGCGCTGTATCACATCCTCGGGCAACTTGAACGTTCAGAAAATGATCTCGACTTTCGAGATTCTCTGGTCGTGTTTCAAACGATGCAGTGGGGTGGGTACTACAGCGTGTGTGCTGATGCTGGTGCGATGGGTGCGATCGAGCGCAACGAGCAGAAGATTACTCATCCCGACTGGCGCAATGTGTATCGGCAGATGCTGGGTGAGTTGTGTAAACGCGCCAGAGAACAATAGAGACTGGAGTTCCCTATTATTCTTTCTTGGTGCCTGTCGGGCTCATCTAATCTTTCTGGCCTCTCGGCGATATCGTGGATATGGCTTGATGTCCAATGGCCAATAACCTGCCTTATGGAATCTAGAGGAGCGCTCAATGAAGCGATTCGGAGCTTTGTGGGTTGCGGTGGGCGGGCTCGCCGCCTGTGTGTCGGTTTCCGAGCGGGCGGATCTCGCACCTGTCGGTACGCCGGTGGCGCAGGTGACCGTGATGCGCGCGGGGGTGGTGGCAACGAGCATGGGCAGCACCTACCTTGGGGAGAATGACGTGTACTTCGCCGAGCTGGGCCCCAGCCAGCGGGTGACCTTCGAGATGGCAGCGGGCACCCATGTGTTCCAGCTCAGGATGAGCGGGGCCCGGGGGTTCCAAATGCCGGTGCAGCTGGTGGCGGGGCAAACGCATTGCTTTGCGGTTCGGCGGAACGCCAAGATGTATTGGGGTTTGCTGTCACCGCTGGCGACGGTGATGGTAACCCCGCATGTGCTGGAGGCAGTGGACTGCCCCGATGCCGGGGCGCTGGCGGCCTATGAGGCAGTGTCGGTGGCTGGGCAAACGCCGTAGTGCTAGTGCACCTTGAGCCGTCGAGCGAACGCGGTGTACCACGACAGGGGCAGGAAGCGTTTCAGGTAGACCGCGATCGTTTCCTTGCCGGCGATGGTCACCTCCAGGCGATTCCGTTCTACCGCACGCCATATCCGCTCGGCGCAGACTGCCGGAGGCATGCCGCGTGCGATATCCGGATCCACGCCGCCGAAGGGCTGTCCGTTGGCGGTCAGTGCGTTGGCGGAAACCTGGGTGCTGACGAAGCCGGGGCAGGCCAGTGTGAAGTGGATGCCCTTGTCGCCGAGTTCGACGCGGGCACAGTCGAAGTAGCCGTGCAGTGCGTGTTTGGCGGCGGCGTAGGCTGAGCGCCGGGCCATGGCGATGTGCCCGAACACGCTGCTGACAACGACGATATGGCCCTGGCGACGTTCGAGCATGCCGGGCAACACTGCGCGGCTGAGCGCTGTGGGGGCGAAGAAGTCCACTTCCATGATCCGCCGGCAGATGTCCATGGAGGTGTCCAGTGTCAGGGTGCGCTGTGACAGTCCGGCATTGTTCACCAGCACGTCGATGGGGCCGAATGCCGCCTCGGCCTGTGCGTGCAAGCTGTCGCTGTCGAGATGTTCAAGGTCGCACGGCAGGAGGGCGACATCCTGGGGGCGCGGGCACTGTTGGCGCACGCGCGCCAGCTCCGATTCCCGGCGCGCGCTGAGGATCAGGCGTGCACCACGTGCGGCGGCCCGCAAGGCCAGGCCTTCGCCGATGCCGCCAGAGGCGCCGGTGATCCAGACCACCTTGTTTGTCAGTTGTGTCATGCGTCTCGCGCCGCCTTGTCGCAGCAAATGGAACGTTCAGCCAGCACCATGATGCCCTGTCCGCCGTTGAGCGGGGTGGTGCCCCTCGACGGCAGGAATCGAACCGCAGTATGCGGGCCTGGATCGGGGCATTCTGTCAACGGGCTTACAGTTGCGGCGGATCTGCGGATGGCGCGACCTGCCGGGTGCGTCCGGTGGTAGGGTCGCCAACGCAATGGCCTGGAGAGGGATGACCGGATGAGCACTGCCTGGAAGCTGTTCGCGCTGGGGGTCGGCGCGGGAATCGCGGTGTTGGTGGCGCGCACGGCGCTGCTGGTGGCGCAGGACGTGTCAGTGCCGATGGCCGCCGCAGCACCCCTCGCCCTGCCGGAGGCCGCACTTGCGCAGCGGCTGTCCGGTGCGTTGCAGCTGCGCACGATATCGCCGGTGGCCGGGCAACCGGAGACGCAGGCGCCGTTCGAGGCGCTGCATGCCTACCTGCGCGCGCAGTTCCCTCGGGCCCATCAGGCGCTCCAGCACGAAGTGGTCGGCGGCGGCAGCCTGTTGTACCGCTGGCCCGGAGCGGCGCCGGATCTGGCACCGGTGCTGTGGTTGGCGCACCTGGACGTGGTGCCGGTGGAGCCGGGCACGGCATCCCGGTGGCGCTACCCCCCGTTTTCCGGTGCGGTGGCGGACGGCCAGATCTGGGGGCGCGGGGCGCTCGACGACAAGGGCAGCGCGCTGGCGCAGCTGGAGGCGGTGGAGTACCTGCTGTCACAGGGTTTTACGCCCCGCAGGACGTTGTGGCTGGCGTTCGGCCACGACGAGGAGATTGGGGGTGCCGACGGCGCCCGTCGCATGGCGGCGCATTTGCAGGCGCAGGGTGTTCGCGCCGCCTGGTTGCTCGACGAGGGCGGCGCCATCACCGAGGGCGTGGTGGCCGGTGTGTCGCGGCCGGTGGCGTCGATCATGACGGCGGAGAAGGGCTATGTGTCGTTCCGGTTGGTGGCACGGGGGGCGGGAGGGCACTCGTCAATGCCGCCCCGGCAGACCGCGGTCGGACAGCTGGCGCGGGCGGTGGCACGGGTGCAGGATGCCCCGATGCCGGCACGGCTGACCCCGCCGGTGGCGCAGATGCTGACGCGGCTGGCGCCGGAAATGCCCTGGATCAACCGGGTGCTGATCGCCAACCAGGCCCTGTTCGAGCCGGTGTTGCTGCAGGCGCTGGCGGGCCAGCCGGTGACTCGGGCGCTGATCCGCACCACCACCGCGCCTACGGTGTTTCACGGCGGCGTGAAGGACAACGTGCTGCCCTCGGAAGCGGAGGCGGTCATCAACTTCCGTCTGCTGCCGGGTGATTCCGTGGCCGACGTGGAGGCGCATCTGCGGAAGGTGATCGATGACGACGGCATCGAGCTGTCGGTACTGGCCGGATTCGGGCAGTCGGCCTCCCGGGTGTCGCCGGCCGACGGGGCCGCCTTCGCACTGCTGGAGCGCACCACCCGTGAGGTGTTTCCGGACGTGGTGGTGACCACCGGTATCGTGACCGGTGCGACCGACGCACGGCACTACGACGCGGTGGCGGAGACCCGCTACAACTTTCTGCCCATCGTCCTGAAGGCCGCAGACCTGGCGCGGATCCACGGCACTGACGAGCGGATCGGGATCGACGCCTACGCCGATGCCGTGCGCTGGTACATCCGCCTGTTGCAGAACCTCGAGGACAGCCGCTGAGCCGGATCAGCGCTCAATGGTGTAGAGGAGGTCGGCGCCCGAGGCGACACCGGTTTCCGTCTGCAGTTTGAAGCCGCGGCCGATGTCGTAGAGCAGGCGGAAGATGTGCCCGGGCTGGAACAGACCCACGCCATAGCTGACGTAGAGCTTCGGTGACAGGTACTTGCCGATGGTCAGCTTGGCGGCTTCGGGGTCTTCGCCCGGGCGGGCGCCGATGGAGATGTCGTCGATACGCAGCCCGCCCTTGAGCCGCTGCGCCAGAAAGTCGCTGCCTGACAATCCCAGTGAGAGCGCCGCGCCGGCCAGTGCGGCCTGATCGTCGCCGGTAGTGCTGGTGCTCAGGTCGCGGCCCAGGATCAACCAGGACAGTTGTTGATCCTGCGGCATGCCGGGCGTGGAGAACAGGGCGAACTCCGGCTTGTCGAGGCGCCCCCGCACCGACACGCCGACCTCGATGTCATCGCGCGGCTGGCGGGTGGCGCGAATCTCGATGGCGGGGTCGGTGATGGGCCCGCCGGTGAACAGCAGGCGGCCGGTTTCGATGCTCAGGTCCTGGCCGTAGGCCTTGTAGCGGCCGTCGATCAGGCGGATCTCGCCACGCCCGGTGACGGCACGACCCGGCGACTGGCGCGCGGTGAGGTCGCCGGTGAGGCGCGACTTGAGACCGAAGCCGTCGAACGTGACCTTGTCGCCCAGGGCCACCGTGACATTCACGTAGACGTCCATCAGCGGATCGGGTTGATCGACGCCGGTCCGGACGATCACCTGATCGCTGCTGGGGGCGGTGCCGCCCTCGAAGCCGCGTGGGGTGATGGTGGCGCGGGGGATGTCGACCCGTCCTTTCACGTCCAGCCGCTGCTCGGCCAGACTCACGGTGATGTCCGGTGAGGCCCAGACCCGGGCATCGGCCAGGTCGGCCAGCTGCGCTTCGTCACCGGTAAGGTGGAGCTGCAGCTGGGGGGCGGCGGTATCGAGTGTGACACTGCCCTCAAGCGCCAGCTGGCCGCTGCCGGCGGTGGCCTGCGCCGAGACCGTGGCGGCCTCGCCAGGGCGGGCGTGCAGGCGGGCCGCGACATCCTTGAGCGTGATGCCGGGTGTCACCAGGGCAATCTGCGGGACATCCAGCGCCACCTGACCCTCGAACAGCGGCTGGTCCACAGTTCCGCCGACGCTGACATCGGCGTTGAGCGCCCCTTCGAGGTCGCGGAACTCGGGGCTGAGGCGATCGATCCAGGCGAGATCGTCAAACCGTGCCTGCAGGGAGATGGCCAGTGCACGCGCGGCCAGGGTGTCCGCCGGGGCCACCTGACCGTCCACCCGGATACCGCCCTGGGACGTTGGCAGGTCGATGTCGATCTGCAGGCCCCCGCCATCCTCGTGCAGGCGGATATGGCCGGGCAGGAACTGCATTGCCGCCTGGCGGCCGATATCCAGCCCGCCGGCCTCGGTGCGCAGGTCCACATCAAGTACGGGGGTGCCGCCCGCCGTCAGCGCCAGGTCGGCATGGCCGGCCACGGCACCGTCGAGTTGCCAGCGTTCGGGCAGGAAGGCGGCGATCAGGCCGTAATCAAAACGTTCCAGCGCCAGCCGCGCCGCCACCTCGCCCTCCTGATGGCGGCCGTTCAGGCAGAAACCCACCTGCGCCGGCGCCGGGCTGTCCCAGCAGCTGGTCTGCAGCGATTGCGCGGTTGCGCTCAGGCGCAGCTCGGCGGGCGCGCGCAGGGCCAGCGGCGGCACATTGTGGGCGTGCAGGTTGGCGCGTTGCAGCTGGCCTCGCCAGCGCAGGGCGTCGAGGTCGAGGGTGCCGGCCAGCATCAAGTCCAGCGCGCCTTGTGGCAGGGTCGCGTCCAGCTGCAACTGATGCTGTGCAGCCTCACCGCGCAGGGTGGCGCGCAGGGCATCGACGGCGGCGGCCCCGGTGATGCCGCCAGCGTCGAGGTCGAGCGCGACCGGGCCGTCCGGGTCGAGCTGCCCGGTCAGGCGCAGCGTCTTGATGGAGACGGTGTTGTCCCAGCCCAGCGCGTCTGCGGCGCCGTCCACGGTCAGGGCGGGGCGCTCGGGGGCGCCGCGTGCCGACGCCCGCAGGCGCGCGCTGCCCGAAAGCTGGGGCAGTAGCGCGGCCAGATCGGGGCTGTCGAGGTCGGCCTTGAGATCCAGCGTAGGCCAGGCGGTGCCGCGGGCGCTCAGGCGGGTGCTGCCCTGGTGCAGCTCGGCGCGTTCCAGCACCAGGGTGTCGCCCTGCCAACCGCCTTCGGCGTCGAGTTTCAAGGGGAAGCCGCGCAGCGTGCTGTCATGCACGCGGGCAGAGAACCGCAGCGGATTGTCGCGGTCGAGGCCTCCTGTGGCCTGCAGTTCGCCGGTGATCCGTCCCGGCCATTCCGGTAGCAGCGCGGCCAGATTCAGCGCCTTCAGCCGGGCTTCGACATCGAGCTGCAGGGCAGGTGCCCACTGCACGGTGCCACGGGCCTCGGCGTGCCCATCCAGCGCCGCCACCTCCAGCCTGTCCACGTGCAGGTGGGCGCTGCTGCCACTGCCGTCGAGCAGGAAACGGCCCTCATACTCGGGTGAGGAAAGATCAGCTTCCAGGCCCAGCTGGTAGGCCTCCAGCGTTCCCTCGATGCGTGCGGTGCCGGCATTGCTGCGCAGCTGCGGGTCGCCCACCAGCGGCCAGCGGGCCTCTGCCCAGTCCAGCTGGGCGGCGAATGCACCGGCGTAGGCGTAGTGACCACGGGCCTGCAGAGAGAACGGCGCGGCGACTGCGAGGGCATCCAGCGTGGCCTGCTCCGCACTCAGGCGACCGCGGGCTGCGAGCGCCAGCGGGCCGTAGTCATCGCTCATGGCGGTCAGGCGCGGCAGCCGGATGCGATCGCCCCGCCATTCGCCACGCAGGCCGATCGTCCGCAGGGCCTGCGTCTGGCCGTTGACGTCGGTCACGGTCAGTGCTGCCACGGTCATGTCCCGGATGAGCACGTTGACGGGCAGGCGGCTGGGCGGCGGTGCCGAGGGTGAGGTGTCTTCCGCGGCCTCGGCTGTTGCCCGCAGGGTGATCGTCACCTGCCCGGCAGCCAGCTGATCCACCTGGGCGCGCAGTGCCAGCAGCGCCAGGGGTGACCAGCGCAGCGCGAGGTCTTCAATGGTGATCTGTGCGCCAGGGGTGTTCACCGCGATGCGATCGATCCGCAGGTTGCCCAGCAGGTGGCTTTGCGCCTGGACCTGGCCGATGTCGATCATGCCGTCGCTGGCGGCGCTGACACGGTCCAGCACGAACTGGCTTCCGGCCTGCGAGGACAGCAGCCACAACAGGCCCACCAGCAGCAGGGCCGGCAGGGCCAGCAGGAAGCGGCCGGTGTGGTCGAGCACGATCCTCACAGGCCCACCCGCACGCCGATGTGCAGTCGTGGCCCGTCGTCCGGGCGGTCGATGGGGTAGCCGACGTCGATCTGCACGAAGCCGATGGGCGCGCGATAGCGCAGGCCGGCGCCCACGCCTTGCAACAGCTTGGGCCCAGGGTCGTTGTCGACACCACCGAGGTCGTAGAACAGGGCGGCACCCCAGTTCCCGATCAGGGTCTGATCAAGCTCGGCGCTGGCGGTGGTCAGGTATTCGCCGCCCACCACTTCGCCGGAGTCGTCGGTGGGGCCGATGGTGCGGTAGCCATAACCGCGAACGCTCTGATCACCACCGGCAAAGAACCGCTGTGATGCTGGCAGCTCGTTGAACTCGTCGTTGAAGCTGGCGCCCAGCTCGGTGCGCAGCAGCAGCCGTGCGCCGTCCCAGAGCGGTAGGGCGCCACGCAGCAGCATCGAGGTCTGCAGGAACGTGGTGGTCGAAAGTGCGTTGGCGTTGGCGCCATGCACGTCGACAAACACGCTCCAGCCGCGGCGCGGGTGAATGGGGTCGTCCAGGCTGCTGCGGTTGAGGGAAATGCCGGGAATCAGCAGGTCACTGGACTGCTGGGTGTCGCCCAGGTCCGACTCTTCGTGCTCGAAGTTGAGGTACATGCGCCGCTGCCAGCTGCCGGGCGTGCGATCCAGGCTGACCCCGAACTCGTACTTGAGGGTATCGCCGGTATCGAATTTCTCATCCAGTGAGCCCGCGGTGAACGACAGCTGCTCACCCTGCTTGTTGCCCAGCGGGATGCGGTATTCCGCAATCAGGCGATTCTGCACCTCGGACAGCCGGATGTCGGTACGCAGTTTGTGCCCGCGGCGGTTGAGACGGCGCCACTCGGCGCCCAGCGACAGCCGCGCGCCGGTATCGGTGCCATAGCCGATGCCGGTGGAGTAGAGCGCGCCCTTGCGGGGCGTGGTGTGGATGCGCAGGGGAATCTGGCCATCGCTCTGCGCCTCGCGTTCGGGGATGATCTCCACCTTGTCGAAGTAGCCCAGATCATTCAGCGCGAACTGGGTGTCCAGCACCGCCTGGGGTGAGAACGGATCGCCCGGGTAGATGCGCAGATAGCGGGCGATCACATCGGCATCCACCGCTGACTCCTCGATGGTGATGAAGCCGAAGGCCCAGCGCTGCCCGGTGTCGAAGCGCCACTCGATGTCGGCCTGCTGCTCGTCGGCCCATACCCGCATCACCGACGAGGTGAAGCGGGCGTCGAGAAACCCCATCTCGAAGGCGGCCTGGGTGAGCAGCGACTTGTCGGCCTCGTAGCGCTTGTGCCGCAGGGGATCGCCCACCTTCAGGGTGAAGCGCTCGGGAATGCTGCGCAGGGGGGTGAAATCGGTGCCCTCGCCCTCCCAGTCCAGGGTGAAGCGTCGCACCACGGTCCGGGGGCCGGCTTCGACGGTGTAGGTGGCCCTGCGGGCATCGGGATCGAAGTCGGTGGTGATCACCGGCCCGTAGTATCCGTAGGGTTGAAGCGCGCTGGCGATGTCCTTTTCCGCCACCCGGTTGAGCGCACGCAAGCGTCGGTTGGAGACCGGGTTTTCGTCGGTCTGCGCCTCGACCGCCTTGAGGATGGAAAGCCGGGCCTCGACGTTCTTGCGCAGCGCCGACGAGAGCCCCTCGACCTCGATGTCGAAATCCTCGGCGTCGGCATGCGCGAGCGGCTGACTCGCGGCGGCCAGCAACAGCAACATCGGGGCGCGCCGCCACCGCATCAGCGATTCACGGCCTCCGGCATCAGCCAGGATGCCTCCGCCTGGGCATCGCCGCCCAGGCTGGCAAAGTCGAACAGTTGCGTGTCCGCCAGCTGGCTCGGGGCCACATTGGTGAGCGCCGCGAACACCTGCTCGATCCGGTTGCCATGCTGTCGTTCCCAGTCATCCATCATCCGACGGACCTGCTTTCGCTGCAGTTGTTCCTGCGAGCCGCACAGATTGCAGGGAATGATGGGGAACTGACGGTGTTCGGCGTAGCGGATGATGTCGCGCTCCCGCACATAGGCGAGCGGGCGGATGACGCAGTTGCGGCCATCATCGCTTTGCAGCTTGGGCGGCATCGCCGCCAGTTTGCCGCCGTGGAACAGGTTGAGCAGGAAGGTGGCGACGATGTCGTCCTTGTGATGCCCCAGCGCGATCTTGGTGAAGCCCTGCTCTTCGGCATAGCGGTACAGCGCACCACGCCGCAGGCGCGAGCACAGCGAGCACATCGTCTTGCCTTCCGGAATGACGCGCTTCACCACGGAGTAGGTGTCCTGCTCCAGGATATGGAACGGCACCCCGAGCTCACGCAGGTACGCGGGCAGCACGTGCTCGGGAAAGTCGGGCTGCTTCTGGTCCAGGTTGACCGCTACCAGCTCGAAGCGCACCGGCGCCTTGGCCTGCAGCTGCAGCAGGATATCGAGCAGGGTGTAACTGTCCTTGCCGCCGGACAGGCAGACCATGACGCGGTCGCCCTCGACGATCATGTTGTAGTCCATGATCGCCTGGCCCACCTGCCGCCGCAGGCGCTTGTTCAGCTTGTTGAGATCGACGGTTTCCGCGCGCTCGGCGCGCAGGGCATCGACGGGAACGGTGACAACGGACATGACGACCAACCGGACTGAGGGCCGCTCAGTGTACGAGTCCCAGGGCTTGTTAACACGATGGCGACCGACGCGACGCAGGGGTACCACCCGATTGTCGGGCATGCGGCGTTGCGCCTTCCTCTCGGGTGCGAAGCCGCCGGTTCAGTGGGCTAGGGCCTAAGTCTATGGCCGTCGCTGCGACGGAAACAGGCCCTAGCGGTGTGGCAGCCGCTCGGCCAGTGCCGCGGCGGCCAGGCCGCGGATGGCAATGCGCTTGCGGCGGTCGGCATGCCCGCTCAGCACCGTCACCTGGTGTTGCGGCAGCCCCAGGTGCGTGGCCAGCAGCCGTATCACCGCGGCGTTGGCCTTGCCCCGCTCGGGCGCGGCCCGTACCCGCAGCTTCAACGTATCGCCCAGCCATTCACAGATGGCATCCCGGCGCGCGCCCGGGCTTACTTTGACGTCGATCACCTGTTGCTCATCCATGTGGAGGGAGTGTGCAGCGCTTTCCGAAAGGCTTCCAGGCGGTGGTCATCGGCGCTTCCCGCGGCATCGGCGAGGCGCTGGTGGCGGCCCTGCGTGCCCGCGGCGCCGGGCGTGTCTGGGCCGGCTGCCGGCAGCCACCGTCGCAGTCCGCGGACGTTGGCGTGGTGCCGCTCGCGGTCGATGTGACCTGCGAGGACAGCCTGGCGAGCGCCGCCGCCACCGTGGCCGCCGCGGGGGGCACCGTGTCGCTGGTGATGCACACCCCGGGGCTGTTGAGCGCGCCCGGGCTGCGGCCCGAGCGGCGGCTGGAGGATGTCCGTGCCGAGGCCCTGAGGCACAGCTTCAGCGTCAACGCCTTCGGGCCCATCCTTGCGGCGCGGGCGTTCGTGCCCCTGCTGCAGCATGGCGAAGCGGCCGTCTTTGCCAGCCTTTCGGCGCGGGTGGGGTCCATCGGCGATAACCGGCTCGGGGGCTGGTACGCCTACCGTGCCGCCAAGGCGGCGCAGAACCAGCTGATTCATACGCTGGCCATCGAGGCGGCGCGCCGCTCGCCCGCCCTGATCTGCTGCACCCTGCATCCGGGCACGGTCGATACCGGGTTGTCGCGGCCCTTTCAAGGCAACGTGCCGGCGGCGCGGTTGTTCAGCCCCGCGCGGGCAGCCGGCCAGCTGCTCGACGTGGTGGACCGGTTGACCCCCGAAGACCGCGGCGCCTGCCTGGCCTGGGACGGCCAGCGGATTCCCTGGTAGGCCCGGCGTTTCTTGCCCAGCGGGGGGCAAACCCGGACAATACCGCCCCCTCCTGCAAGCCCCCGGTGACTGTAATGCCGACCCGCCTCGCGCTGGCCAATGCTGTTCGTGCCCTGGCCATGGATGCCGTCCAGAAAGCCAATTCCGGCCATCCCGGCGCCCCGATGGGTATGGCCGACATTGCCGAAGTGCTGTGGAACGACGCGCTGCGCCACAACCCGGCCGACCCGGCCTGGGTGGATCGCGACCGCTTCGTGCTGTCCAACGGCCACGGCTCCATGCTGCTGTATGCGCTGCTGCACCTGAGCGGCTATGACCTGCCGTTGGAGGAGCTGAAGAACTTCCGTCAGCTGCACTCGAAGACGCCGGGCCACCCCGAAGTGGACATCACCCCGGGTGTGGAAACCACCACCGGGCCGCTGGGGCAGGGCATCTCCAATGCGGTCGGCATGGCGCTGGCCGAAGCGGTGTTGGCCAGCCGGTTCAATCAGGACGGGCATCGCATCGTTGACCACTTCACCTATGCCTTCCTCGGCGACGGCTGCCTGATGGAGGGCATCAGCCACGAGACCTGCTCGCTGGCCGGCACCTTGGGCCTGGGCAAGCTGATCGCCTTCTACGATGACAACAACATCTCCATCGACGGGGAGGTCGGCCCCTGGTTCGGCGACGACACCCCGGCCCGGTTCGAGGCCTATGGCTGGCAGGTCATCCGTAACGTCAACGGTCACGACCCGGCCGAGATCGCCACGGCGCTCAACACCGCGCGCAGCTCGCAGGATCGCCCGACGCTGATCTGCTGCAAGACCGTCATCGGCTATGGCAGCCCCAACAAGCAGGGCAAGGAGTCCTGCCACGGCGCGCCGCTGGGGGCCGACGAAATCGCCCTCACCCGTGAGCAGCTGGGTTGGCCGCATGCGCCCTTCGAGATTCCCGATGACATCCGGGCCGGCTGGGACGCGCGCGCCAAGGGCGCCGCCGCCCAGGACGAATGGAATGGCCGTTTCCAGGCCTACCGCAACGCCCATCCGGCGCTGGCGGCCGAGTTCGAGCGCCGCATGGCCGGCGAGCTGCCGGCCGATTGGGCGGACACCGTGCAGACCCTGCTGGCGCAGGCGCTGGCCGCCGACAAGCCGATGGCCACCCGCAAGAGCAGCAAGGCGGCGCTGGACCTGCTGGCCGCGCGGCTGCCGGAACTGCTGGGCGGCTCGGCCGACCTGTCGGAGTCCAACGGTACCGACTTCAAGGGCCACGCCCCGGTGCGCCACGGTGCGCTCAGCGGCAACTACGTCAACTACGGCGTCCGCGAGTTCGGCATGTCGGCGATGATGAACGGCATCGCGCTGCACGGCGGGTTGATTCCCTTCGGCGCCACCTTCCTCACCTTCAGCGATTACGCCCGCAACGCGGTGCGTATGGCCGCGCTGATGAAGAAACGCAGCATCTTCGTCTACACCCATGACTCGGTGGCCCTGGGCGAGGACGGCCCCACCCACCAGTCGGTGGAGCATGTGGCGGCGCTGCGACTGATTCCCCAGCTCGACGTCTGGCGTCCGGCCGATGCCTTCGAGACCGCCGTGGCCTGGCAGGCCGCCATCGAGCGCAAGGACGGCCCCAGCGCACTGGCGCTGACCCGGCAGAACCTGCCGCCGCAGGCGCATGCCGATGCCAGCGGTGCCCAGGTGCGGCGCGGGGGCTACGTACTGTTCGAATCGGGCACGCCGGCGCTGATCCTGATTGCCACCGGCTCGGAAGTGCAGGTCGCCATGGCGGTGGCCCGCAAGCTGGCCGACGAAGGGCAGGGGGTGCGCGTGGTGTCGATGCCCTGTGCCGAGGTGTTCATGGCGCAGGATGCCGCCTACCGCGAGTCGGTCCTGCCCGCTGCCCAGCGCAAGCGCCTGGCCGTGGAGGCCGGGGTTTCCGTGTACTGGCGTGCTTTCGTGGGCCTGGATGGCGACGTGGTCGGGGTGGATCGCTTTGGCGAATCGGCACCCGCCGCGGCCGTGCTGGACTACCTCGGACTGACCGCTGACGCGGTGTACACCCGGGCCAAGGCCCTCTTGGCGTAAAATATCGCTCCATTTTCAACAGGGTGCGTCCTGTTCGCACCTTGGTCATCCACACGGTGCGCGGTCTGCGCACCCGAGCAGAGGAAGTCGCAATGGCAGTCAAGGTGGGGATCAATGGCTTTGGTCGTATCGGCCGCAACGTGCTGCGCGCCGCAGTGCAGAACTTCGGCAACGACATCGAGATCGTCGGCATCAACGATCTGCTGGAGCCGGACTACCTGGCCTACATGCTGCGCTACGACTCCGTGCACGGGCGCTTCGAGGGTGAGGTTTCGGTCGATGGCGGCAACCTGATCGTCAACGGCAAGAAGATCCGCCTGACCCAGGAGCGCGACCCGGCCGCCCTGAAGTGGGATGCCGTCGGTGCCGACATCGTGATCGAGTCCACCGGTCTGTTCCTCGACAAGGCCAGCGCCGAGAAGCACCTCGCGGCCGGCGCCAAGAAGGTGATCATGTCGGCGCCGTCCAAGGACGACACGCCGATGTTCGTTTACGGCGTCAACCACCAGACCTACGCCGGGCAGGCCATCGTCTCCAACGCCTCCTGCACCACCAACTGTCTGGCGCCGCTGGCCAAGGTGATCAACGACAAGTGGGGCATCAAGCGCGGCCTGATGACCACCGTGCACGCCGCCACCGCCACCCAGAAGACCGTGGACGGCCCGAGCCAGAAGGACTGGCGCGGCGGTCGCGGCATTCTCGAGAACATCATCCCGTCCTCCACCGGCGCCGCCAAGGCCGTGGGTGTGGTCATCCCCGAGCTGAACAAGAAGCTCACCGGCATGTCCTTCCGTGTGCCCACCTCCGACGTCTCCGTGGTGGACCTCACCGCCGAGCTCGAGAAGCCCGCCACCTACGCCGAGATCTGCGCAGAAATGAAGGCCCAGAGCGAAGGCGCCCTCAAGGGCATCCTCGGCTACACCGAAGACAAGGTGGTGGCTACCGACTTCCGCGGTGATGCCCGCACTTCCATCTTCGACGCCGACGCCGGCATCCAGCTCGACAGCACCTTCGTCAAGCTGGTGAGCTGGTACGACAACGAGTGGGGCTACTCCAACAAGTGTCTGGAGATGGTGCGGGTGATCGCGCGCTGAAGCGCACGATGTGACACGTGACTGGTGACACGTGACTCGTGGGCGGCAATGAAAACGCATCACGATCTCGACGTCTGGCGCGATGGCGTTGCACTGGTCAAAGCGGTCTACGCGTTGACGCAGGGGTTCCCTGCGGACGAGCGCTTCGGGCTGACGGCGCAACTTCGGCGAGCTGCTGTCAGTGTGCCGTCGAATATTGCTGAAGGCGCCGCGCGAGCGTCCCGGAAGGACTTCGCACGCTTTGTCAGCATGGCGCGTGGATCGCTGGCCGAAGCGGAGACGCAGTTGCTCATCGCAGTCGAGTTGGGGTTCTGTGCGCGTTCCGGGCTGCCTGAGGAGGTGATCAATCGCCTGTTTGCCCGCCTCAACAAGCTCTACACACGTTTGTCGACCACGTGACCATCGTCGAGTCACCAGTCACCAGTCACCAGTCACCAGTCACCAGTCACCAGTCACCAGCCACCAGTCACCAGTCACCAGCCACCAGTCACGGAGTGAACGAAGTGAACGTCCTGAAAATGTCCGACCTCGACCTCGCCGGCAAGCGCGTGCTGATTCGCCAGGACCTGAACGTGCCCATCTCCAGCGGCCGTATCGCCTCCGATGCGCGCCTGCGTGCCAGCCTGCCGACCTTGAAGCTGGCGCTGGAAAAAGGGGCTTCCGTGCTGGTGGTGTCGCATCTGGGACGGCCCAAGGCGGGGCGGTTCGAGCCGGAACATTCGCTGACGCTGGTGGCGGCCTGGTTGTCGGAAGCACTGGGACGCACCGTGCCCCTGATCAGCAACTGGATCGAGGGCGTGCAACTGGCGCCCGGCCAGATCGCCCTCGGTGAGAACACCCGCTTCCTGGTCGGAGAGAAGGCCGATGACGAGGCCCTCGCCCAGCGCATGGCGGCGCTGTGCGATGTGTACGTCATGGACGCCTTCGGCACCGCGCATCGCGCAGAGTGCTCCACCCACGGGGTGGCGCGCTTTGCACCCGCGGCCTGCGCCGGCCCGCTGCTGGCCGCCGAACTGGATGCCCTGGGCAAGGCCCTGGCGACGCCGAGGAAGCCCCTGGCGGTGATCGTCGGCGGCTCCAAGGTGTCCACCAAGCTGGATCTGCTCAACAGCCTGGCCGACGTTGCCGACCAGCTCATCATTGGCGGCGGTATCGCCAACACCTTCCTCGCCGCCGCCGGCAAGCCGGTGGGCAAGAGCCTGCACGAGCCGGACATGCTCGATACCGCGCGTGCCATTCTCGACAAGATCCGCAGCCGCGGCGGCGACATTCCGCTGCCCGAGGACGTGGTGGTGGCCCCCGAGTTCAGCAACGAGGCCCATGCCGAAGTGCGCCTCGCCGACGAAGTGGAAGCCGACGAGATGATCCTCGACATCGGCCCGCGTACCCGCGCCAAGCTGGCCGGCCTGCTCAAGGACTGCGGCACCATCGTCTGGAATGGCCCGGTCGGGGTGTTCGAGTACGACAGCTTCGCCGCCGGCACCAAGGCCATCGCCGATGCCATTGCTGGAAGCTCTGCGTTCTCCCTGGCGGGTGGCGGTGACACCCTCGCCGCCATCGACAAATTCGGTGTGGCGGACGGCATCAGCTACATCTCCACCGGCGGCGGTGCCTTCCTGGAGTTCCTGGAAGGCAAGAAACTGCCGGCCGTTGCGGTGCTGGAATCCCGCGCGGCGGGGTGATGCCGACGGTTCTGCGAATTGGCCCGCTACGGTTCCATTTTTATTCGGACGAGCGTGGCGAGCCCGCCCATATCCACGTGGCGACACCAGAGGGCGAGTGCAAGTTCTGGTTGAACCCCGTTCGTCTGGCGCGCAACAAGGGCGTTGCCGCCCACCAGATTCGGGAGATCGAGCGTCTGGTGTATGCTCATCTTGATCGCCTCATGTCTGCTTATCGTGAGTTCCATGGCCGCTGAACGCGCAATCGAAGAGCACGCCGAACCGACCGCAATCCGAGCCTGGGTTGAGGGTCGCACGGTGTTCGTCGAGTTGACGGACGGTCGTGTGGTGGGGTTTCCCGCCGCGCGGTTTCGTCGTCTGCGCGATGCGACCGACGACGCGCTGGCCGGAGTTGAGCTTCGTTTGAATGGTTTCGCACTGCGCTGGGAAGCCCTGGACGAGGACATCACCGTGGCCGGCATTGTGGCCGGACATTTCGAACTTCCGCTGGTCGTTGCGGCGGCCTGACTTCTACCCCCTTTTCAAGGACTCCCTCGTGCGTTTCGAAGGCACTGACAACTACGTCGCCACCGACGACCTGATGATGGCCGTGAACGCGGCGGTGACCCTGGAGCGGCCGCTGCTGGTGAAGGGCGAGCCCGGCACCGGCAAGACCCAGCTGGCGCGCGAGATCGCCAAGGCCATGGACGCGCCGTTCATCGACTGGGCCATCAAGTCCACCACCAAGGCGCAGCACGGCCTGTACGAGTACGACGCGGTCTCCCGCCTGCGCGACTCGCAGCTGGGCGACGAGAAGGTCAAGGACATCCGCAACTACATCATCCAGGGCAAGCTGTGGGAGGCCTTCGAGTCCGGCAAGCGCCCGGTGCTGCTGATCGACGAAATCGACAAGGCCGACATCGAGTTTCCCAACGACCTGCTGCGCGAGCTCGACCAGATGGAGTTCTACGTCTACGAGACGCAGCAGACGGTGAAGGCGAAACAGCGGCCGATCATCCTGATCACCTCCAACAACGAGAAGGAGCTGCCCGACGCCTTCCTGCGGCGCTGCTTCTTCCACTACATCCGCTTCCCGGACAAGGACACGATGCAGAAGATCGTGGATGTCCACTTCCCCGATCTCAAGAAGAACCTGGTGAAGGAAGCGATGGAAGTGTTCTTCGGCCTGCGCGAACTGCCCGGCCTGAAGAAGAAGCCTTCCACCAGCGAGTTGCTGGACTGGCTCAAGCTGCTGCTGGCCGAGGACATCGACCCTGCCGTGCTGCGCGACGCCAGCACCAAGAAGACCCTGCCGCCGCTGTACGGCGCGTTGCTGAAGAACGAAGCCGACGTACACCTGTTCGAGCGCATCGCGTTCATGGCGCGGCGCGGCAACTGAGGCGACGCAGGCGTCTGGATGCCCGATCACGTCGGGCATGACGTCAGGGGAGTACTCACCGTCATCCCGGACTTGATCCGGGATTGCATGATGGGCCTCCCTTGTCATTGGCAAGGGACGTCGGCGGACCCCGTATCCGGGGTTGGTCTTGAAGACCGGCTGGATCTTGGGGCCGCCGACGTTACGGTCTTACACGCGTACGGTAGTCAGGGCTTGAAGCCCGTATAGCAATCCAGCGTGCGGACCAATGTTCAGCATGACGTGGAGCGCAGCCATGGGCAAGGTCATTGTTGGAGTGGACGTCTCGAAAGCCTGGTTGGATATCGCCCGAGCAGGCGATTCTGGAACGATCCGGCTGGAGAACACGGTGCCGGCGATTGAATCCTGGGTGGAGGAAACCGGAGAGCTGAATCTGGTGGCATTTGAGCCCACAGGGGGCTACGAGCGAGTGCTGCGACGTGTATTGGAAGCGCGGGGAATTCCCCTGGTTGTGGTTCACCCAAGCGAGTTCAGTGCGTACCGCCGGCGCCGCGGTCGCAAGGCCAAGACCGATGCCCTGGATGCCGAGCTGCTGGCAGCCTTTGCGGCCGAAGAACTGGATCGGCGGCCGCCGCGCATACCGATCGTCGCTGATGAGACGCTGTGCGCGCTCGTCGTACGTCGTCGCCAGTTGATCGCATTGCGGCACGCTGAGCGCTGTCGTCTGGACATGGCAGATGCCCCGGCCATACGCGCCAGTCATCAAACGGTGCTGGCCGCGCTGGAGGTCAGCCTGCTCAGCGTCGAGGCTCAGATCAGTCGTCACATGAGCGAGCAGCCGGACCTGGCCCAGGCCGCGACGCGATTGCAAACCATGATCGGTATTGGGCCAAAGACCGCGGCCACGCTATTGGCCGAGGTGCCTGAACTCGGGCAGCTTTCGGGCAAGCAGATCGCTGCCTTGGTCGGTCTGGCGCCGCAAACCCATAACAGCGGCAAGCGGATTGGCTATGCGCCAACTGGGTATGGGCGCCCTGGCGTACGGCAGAGCCTTTTCAATGCCGCCCGCAGCGCCATTCAGCACAATCCGGTGATGAAGCGTTTCTACGAACGCCTGGTGAACGACAACCGTCGCCCGGGCAAGGTCGCGCTGACCGCCGTCATGCGCAAGCTGCTGGTGACGCTCAATGCCATGCAACGGGAGCAGTGCCCTTGGAACCCGAGCTTGGCTTGACGTCGATCACGGTAGATCCAGTTGTCAGCTTCAATGTTCGACTTGCGGGCGTCTTCTTTCTGGAAGGCGATATCCGTCTTGCCGAAGGCCCAACGCCCCGCATGTGCAACCGACCAGGTTTCACGGCGGGTGGTCTGCTCCCACAGGGTTCCGGGCGAACGGCCGGCCACCATGGCGTACATGTTGAAATATTCCTGACTGGTCTCGAGCATGATGTCCTGGTTTGCGCTCGGATTGATCCAGATGCGACCTGTCAGGTTGCGATTGGTCCGTTGGGGCTGGCCGCGCGGGACCTGATCCTCTTCACGGTACTGATGGCGGCCCGTGATTTGCAGACCGACCTTTTCACCGATGATCGGGCCATTGAGGAACAGGCTGCTGCCTCGGGCGTCGCCAAAACGGGATTCTTCCTGCGCGAGGTAGTCCGTGGTGATCTCGCCACCCCAGGTCTCGGCCGATTTCTTGGTGATGATGTTGATCACCCCGCCGAGTGCATCGGCACCGTAGAGGGTGGACATCGGTCCCCGAATGACCTCGACACGCTCGATCGCGGACGGGGGTGGGATGAAGCTCTGGCGCACATTGTTGTTGCCCTGGCGCGCGATGCCATTGAGGTTCTGGCGGCGGCCGTCGATGAGGATCAGCGTGTAGCCTGAAGGCATGCCGCGGAGGCTGATGTCGACATTGCGGCCTTCGCCATTGGTGAGGGAAGCCCCGGGAACGGTCCGGATGATATCGGTGACATCGGTGATCGGGCGGCGCTCAAGCTCCTCTCGGGTGACGATGGTGATGCTCGCGGGTGCGCGCAGCACGCTTTGCTCAAAACCGGAGGCCGTCACCACCACCGGTGCCAGGCGCTCCCCCTCCGGGCTCGTGTCTGGCCCTGTCGCCGACGGGGTCTCGACGGCGACGATGGTGACGACCGAGCCGTCGAAACGCGCAGTCAGGCCGCTGCCTGTCAACAGCGTTCGGAAGGCGTCGCCAACAGCCAGCTCGCCGTTGAGCGCCGGTGCCGTGCGACCTTCAACCAGGGTGGGGTCGAGAATGACCGTCAGCTCCGCTTGCTGGGCAAGTGCCAGCAGCGCCTGATCCAGCGGCTGAGCAGGAACGGTCAGCGCGGCAGTGCGTTCCTCGCTGGCGGCGAGTGCCAGGCCTGGCAGGGAAAGCGGGAGAACAGCGGCCAGCGCCAGCGGCGCCAATACATGCAACGGGCGGGAAAGCATGGGTGGAACGTCCCTTGATAGCGATCGGCAGTGATGTACTTCCAGAGACTGCGCAGGGGCGCTCATCCTGATATCGAATGAGAATTATTTTTATTATCGATTGATTTTGCGATGATTTCCCTTGCGCCGAACGCTTCAGCGAGGGGCGATATGCAGACCGTCGGACAGGGTGTAGACCCGTACGGGCAGGGCGGAGGCAAGCGCTGTCAGGCTGCGCCGGCTGTCGACCAGCTGGACCGATAGCGTGACGGCCAATGATGCGACCGCCGGATCCAGGTGAATCCGATCATCCGCAAGATGACGAGACAGCACCCGCACCACGTCGTCCAACGGGGTGTCCACAAACTGCACGCGGCCGTCGCGCCAGTCCGCGACGCGCTCGACCGGTACGCTATCGACAATGGCCTGACCACGGGGCGACAGCGTCAATCGGTCGCCCGCTGCCAGGGCATGGGTTCCGCCGGTATGGGTAACGTGTACCTGACCGCGCGCCACCATCACGCGCAGCCCCCGGGGTCCTGTTTCGACCTCGAAGGCGGTGCCCAGGACCCGCACCGTGCCCTGCGGCGTCTCCACCTCGAACGCGCGTGCCGCGTCGTGGGCAACATCGAAGTACACGCTGCCCCGGTGCATCTGCACGGCGCGACGACGGGTGTCGAAGCGGATGTCGAGTGCACTGCGCCGATCGACCGCCAGCTCGCTGCCATCCTCCAGAGGGAGCCGGGCAATGGCGGCGTGGCGACTGTCAATTTGCCAGTCGGTTGTCGGGGGATCCCACTGAAGCCCGATCACGCCGGCGAGGGCGGCCACGGCGAGGCAGGCGGCCAGTGCCCAATATTGACGTCTGCGCGGACGCAGCGCCGGGGACGGAGGCGGCAGATAGCGATGGGCCAGCGGGCTCAGCGTCTGCCAGTCTTTGACGCAGCGCTGATAGGCGGCGACCCGCTGGGTATCAGCCGATTGCCAGCGCCTGAATGCCCGCTCGACCCGGGCGCGGTCGGCGGCCGAGCGCCGAGGGGCGCGCCGAGCCATGAACCAGCGCAAGGCCTGGTCATCCAGGGGCCGGTGTCGGCATGTCGGGGCTTTCGTGGCGTCCATGGCTACGATGGCGGATGGGCGGGTCGTGGCTAGCCGTCGTCTCGCAGGGTATCCCTGCAGTCGCGCATGGCGCGAATGACGTGGCGTTCGACCATGTTCCGCGAGATGCCGAGGCGGCGTGCGATCTCACCCTGGTCGATGCCGTGAAAGCGGTACAGAACGAAGACTTCCCGGCACCGTGGAGGGAGCTGGTCGATCCGTCGCATGACGTCGCGCAGCTTCTGTTCGTCGAGGCAGGCCCGTTCGGGACTGCGGTCATCCGCGACGGTGGTCTCGTCCACCGCCAGCAGACGCAGCGCCGCCTGTTCACGCCCCGACCGTGTGCGCAGCGTCCGTGCGATGTTCAGGGCGGCTTGATAGAGGTAGCCACCGGGGTTTTCGACGTCGGCGCGATCAGGTTTGGCGAACCATCGCAGATAGGCTTCCTGGACGGCATCAGCTGCCGCAGCCTCACAGCCGGTCTCCCGCTGCACCAGGGCGCGCAGGCGGTGCCAGTGTCCGGGCAGGTCGGCGTCGGGGGCGTCGGGGCTCACGTGGTGGCGGCGGGAAGCAAGCAGACGATAATAATAATTGATTGCAGTAAGGCCTCACAATCCCGCGTCGATGCCCGGCAGCGTGCGCGGTCGGTGCCGGCGTCATGGCGCGCGTGAGGCGACAGACGGTAGCCCCTGGGTGCGCGAAGGTGATCCCGCCGCACGCTGGCTGGGGCAGACTGTCGCCCGTTCATTGTCAGATTCTCGTCGCGGACGCTTGCGTCGGCGGTGGCAGGCCAGGGAGGCAGACAGGTGGCATGGGAAGCAGGGCAGACTGGCGGCGGGTTGCGGGAGCGGGCGTGGCATGAGCGCCGGTGACAGGCGATATCCACCGGGCGCCCCCTCTGCCGGATTCAGCCGCGGGTGGGAGAAGCTTCACCTCGCGGTGCAGGTGCTGACCGGCACCGCGGCGCCACGCGAGCGCCTGATCGAGGCACTGATCGGCCATCTGGTGCACCTCGATCCTGCCGATGACCTGCCGTATGAGCTGCGTGAGGAGTTCAGCGATTTCGTTCGCGCCATGACGACGCCGCTCGCCGGCGCCGAAGGGCAGGCAGCAACTGTGCCCCTGCGGGTCTCGGCGCTGGACGCGATCGCGGTGCAACGCGCCTACGATCGCATCCTCGACTACTACGACACGGTTTGCCGCTACATGCCGCGGCATTGGTGAGCCGGTGGGGTGATTCGGCATACTCGGTGCCCAACCGAGCGACCCGGAGCGCCGATGACCCTGTCCTCTTCCTCATTGTCCGCCGACGCGGGGTTGGTTTGCGGGTGCCCGTGCGGAGCAGTCGAGTACACCATCCATGGCGCGCCGCTGTTGCGTGGCTATTGCCACTGCACCATCTGCCAGTCGTTCAACCAGGCACCCTTTGCCGACATCACAGTGTTCCATGCCGACGATGTCGCCTTGCCGGACGAGGCTTCCGTCGACTATCGAACCTTCCGCCCGCCACCGGCGGTGCAGCGTGGTGTCTGCCGGGCGTGTGGCAAACCGGCTGTGGAGTACATCAAGCTGCCACTGATGCCGAAGCTGATCGTGGTGCCCAGCCTCAACATCCGGCAGCTGGAGCGCATTCCCGCGCCCGCCTTGCATGTCTTCTACCACCGCCGGCAGGCCGATGTCGCCGACGCCTTGCCGAAGTACCAGGGGTATCTGGCGAGCCAGACCGCCTTTCTGGGCCGCATTGCCTTGCGACTGCGTCGGCGCTGACCGAAGGTCAGTTTCGCGCCTCCATGGCGGCGCCCGCCAGCTTGAGGACATCGATTGTTGCCAGGGCCTGCAGTTCGGGACGGGCCAGTTGTGCGTTGACCTCCCGCACGATGCTTTCGCGCACCGCCAGTACCAGGGGGTTGAGGCGGTCAAGCAGGGCCGTCGGCAGCGCCCTCAGCTCGGACGGCATCGCCGCGTTCACCCGGATCGACTTGCCGGTTACCCGATGCGGCAACAGGCGGATGATCAAGGGGGCGAAAGTCTGCACATCGACGTCGACGCGGATTTCCACCTCCATGGGTGCGCGCGCGGATATGCCCATCAGGCGCAGTGTCAGGGCCAGCAGGCCCGTCAGTTTCAGCGTGAACCCGACTTCGGCGGCGTCCTGCTGGCGATGATCGATGAACAGGTCGCGCGGCTGGAACTGGTAGTCCGCCACCAGCAGATCCTTGGGCAGGGCTGCGGTGGAGCCCTCAACGGTGGCTTTCAGTGCATCCTCGATCTCGCCACGCAGACGCGGCACGGTTACCAGGTAGCGGATGAAGTTTTCGCCAAAAGTCTGATAGCTGATGCGTTCAGTGTCAGCGGCGGCGTCGGATGATGGTTCGCTCATGGTCCTATCATCCGGGGGGCGACCGGGTATCTCAAGCCGCCTCCGGCAGTCCCCCCTGCATCGCCACCGCGACGGCTTCCGCCACACGGATGCCGTCGATTGCCGCCGAGAGAATGCCGCCTGCGTAGCCCGCGCCTTCGCCTGCAGGGTAGAGCCCAGGCGTGTTCAGGCTTTGATAGCCGGCGTCACGACGGATGCGCAACGGGGAGGAGGTGCGGGTCTCGACCGCCGTGAGCATGGCGTCATCCATGGCGAAGCCACGGATCTGCCGGTCGAACACGGGCAGGGCTTCCCGAAGGGCGGAGATGGCGTAGCCGGGGAGGGCATCGCCGAGGTCGCACAGATTCACGCCCGGCGTGTAGCTGGGCTGCACCGCGCCCAGTGAGGTCGTGGCGCGTCCAGCGAGGAAATCGCCGACCCGTTGAGCAGGTGCATGGTAGTTGCGTCCGCCCAGGTCAAAGGCCCGTGACTCCAGCATTTCCTGGAAGGCGATGCCCGCCAGCGGGCCGGCGTCCGCACCGCCCGGGAAGTCCGTCGGTGCGACGCCCACGACGATACCCGCGTTGGCGTTGCGCTCGTTGCGTGAGTACTGACTCATGCCATTGGTGACGACTCGGTCGGGTTCCGAAGTGGCGGCCACCACGGTGCCGCCGGGGCACATGCAGAAGCTGTACACCGAGCGGGCATTGCTGGCGTGGTGAACCAGCTTGTAGTCCGCGGCGCCCAGCAGGGGATGCCCGGCATAGGCGCCCAGGCGGGCGCGGTCGATGATCGACTGGGGGTGCTCGATGCGAAAACCCACCGAGAAGGGCTTGGCCTCCATGAAGACACCCAGTCGGTGCAGCATGCGGAAGGTGTCGCGCGCACTGTGGCCGACACTGAGGACAACATGCTCGCTATGCAGCTGGCGGCCGTCGGCGAGGCCGACGCCCCGGACTGCACCGTTGTCGATCAGCAGGTCGACGACCTGCTGATCGAAGCGGACTTCGCCGCCCAGTGATTCGATGGTTTCACGAATACGGGTCACGACCCCCGTGAGGCGGAACGTCCCGACATGCGGCTTGCTGACGTAGAGGATCTCCTCGGGCGCGCCGGCAGCCACCAGTTCCTGCAGCACCTTGCGGCCATAGAAGCGGGGATCCTTCACCTGACTGTACAGTTTGCCGTCGCTGAACAGGCCCGCACCGCCCTCGCCGAACTGGACGTTCGAGCCCGGATTGAGCGTGCCGCGACGCCACAGTCCCCAGGTGTCCTGGGTACGCTCACGGACCGGCTTGCCGCGTTCCAGTACAAGGGGTCGGAACCCCATCTGCGCCAACAACAGCGCGGCAAAGATTCCGCAGGGACCGAACCCCACCACCACCGGTCGCGCCGTGTTGCCAGCCGGAGCCTGCGCCACCGGGTGGTACCGGGTATCGGGTGTTGCGCCGATCTGGCGGTCGCCGGCGTGGCGAGCCTGTACCGTGATTTCGTCGCGGAGCTCGCAGTCCACCGTGTAGACGAATCGCAGGCCATCGTGCTTGCGCCGGGCGTCGTAGCCGCGACGGAAGATGTGGAGTGCCAGCAGGTCGTGTTCGGGTATCGCGAGCCGCTGAAGTACGGCCTGGCGCAGCGCGTCCTCGGGATGCTCGATCGGGAGTGAGAGTTCGGTGATTCGGAGCATCGGCAAAGACCGTTCTGACAGGTCCGCATTCTCCCATGTTCGCGTCCCCCGTCGCGCGGAACAGGGTGCATCGGCTACGCTCCGGATTGGACTGGAGTGGAGCAGAGAACGATGACGATTCCCTTGTGGTGCCTGGTGATGGTGGCGCTGATGCCGTTTGGTCTCGCCGGCATGGGAGGGGCCTATCGTCGTCGCCAGTTCGGTGTGATGGACAATCAGCACCCGCGTTTGCAGGCGGCCAAGCTCGAGGGCGCCGGCGCGCGGGTCTGGGCTGCGCAGCAGAATGCGTGGGAAGCCCTGATCTTCTTTACCGCCGTGGTGTTCGTGGCCCACAGTGCGGGCGCCGATGCCGAGCGTTCCGCCATCGCTGCGATGGTTTTCGTGCTCACCCGTCTGGCGCATGCGGCGTTCTACATCGCCAACATGGCTGTACTGCGCTCGGCGGTGTTCGTGATCGGGCTGCTCAGTGGTCTCTACATGATCGGACTGGCCGCCGCGGTCGGGGGCGCTCCCTAGTGTGGTGTTCCGCCCCGCACTTCGGCCAATAGAGCCCGCTGCTGAGCTCAAACCAACCCCCAACCTGCCTCGAAACGACGTTGCCTCGCCCGGCGGGTTTCTGCCGCTCTGGGCCTGTTGACACGACAGCGACAGCGGCAGTGTTTCCAGGCCCCGGACGGCTGCCGTGATTCGGCCGAGCCGGCCGGTTCCGGTTTGGCTTGGTAGACTCGCGCCACCATGAAACGTACTGCACTGACCCTGGCGCCGCTGCTGGCGCTGGCAGCCACCGTCGCGACTGCCGAATCCCAACGCTACATTGATGATGAGATCGCGGTAACCGTCCGCGCCGGGCCCAGCAACAATGCCGACTATCTCGGCGTGGTCCGCAGTGGTGACGAGGTCACCCTGATCGAGTCGATGGGCCCCGAAAGTTTTGCGCGCATCCGTACCGCGAGCGGTACCGAAGGCTGGGTCACCGCCCGGTTTCTGACGGAAACGCCGGCGGCGGCGACGCGCCTGGCCGCGGTGGAGTCCGCGCTCGAGGCCTCCGAAGCCGAGGCCAAGACCCTTCAGGCCACACTGACCGATGTCAGCGACGAGCTGGCCGCGCTCAAGCCGGCCGCAGAGCTCGCTGAAGACAACGCTGCGCTGCGCGCACGTATCGCCGAGCTCGAACGTGACAATGCCGAGGTGGTGCAGCGCTACAGTGAGCAGAAGTCACGCCGCAAGAACATGCTCACCGCCGCCGGTCTGATCGGTGCGGGCGTGCTTGGCGGGCTGGTGTTGCCGTGGCTGGGACGCAGCACACGTCGCCGACGGTACTCGGACTTCTGACGCCTTTATGGTCCCCGATTTTCGCGTCCTGCTGCGGGTCCGCTACGCCGAGTGTGATGCCCAAGGCGTGGTCTTCAATGCGCGCTATGGTGACTACGTCGACCTGGCAATGACCGAGTTCATGCGGGCCTTGCTGGGGGGCTACGCCACGTTGCTGGCGCGGGGGCTTGATACGCAGGTGGTCCGTCTGGCCACGGACTGGAGCGGGCCGGCCCGTTTCGACGAGGTGCTCGCCCTGCGGGTTCGGCCGCTCAGACTCGGCAATACCTCGTTCACGTTGCACGTGGATATCCGGGGTTGGCCGGATGAGCGTGCGGTGGCGGTCTCGGAGATCACCTATGTGCTGGTCAGCGCCGGAGATCATCGCAAGCAACCGCTTCCGGACGACCTGCGCGCGCAGCTGACCGGGGGAGCTGCGGGGATCACGGTCGATCTTGCCGGGACGGGCGAGATCCGCTGAACCGCGTACCCGTTGGGGAAGGCCCTACAATATCGGCCAGACCTCATTCGACCTTTCGACAGGACCTCACGATGACCCTTCGCCTTTCCGAGCAAGATGACCGCATTCAGTTGCCGGAGCTTGTCAGCCGCCTTGAAGAGCAGTTTGCGTTCAAGTCGCGCTTCGTCATGGTGTTCGGGCAGATCAACGACCTGATGGCGCAGGCCACCTGCCGGCGGCTGTTGGCGCTGTCGGAGGAGTCCAAGGCGCCGATCACCATGCTGATCTCCTCGCCCGGCGGACACGTTGAATCCGGTGATGCCATTCACGACATGATCGGTTTCATTGAGGCACCGGTGACCACGGTCGGCACCGGGTGGGTGGCCAGTGCCGGCGCTCATATCTTCCTGGCACCGCCGAAGGAACGCCGGGTGTGCCTGCCCAATACGCGGTTCATGATCCACCAGCCTGCGGGTGGTGGGCGCGGTCAGGCCACCGACATTGCCATCCAGGCCAAAGAAATCCTTCGTATCCGCGAGCGTCTGGCGCGGGTGATCGCTCGCCAGACCGGCAAGCCGCTGGAAACGGTGATGCTGGACATCGAGCGCGACTATTGGATGAACGCGGATGAGGCACTGGCCTACGGCATCGCCAGCCGCATCATTCAGCACAAGGCCGACCTGGGCTGATCGCCGCCGCCGGGCGGAGCCGTGACGGTGCTCCCATGAACACCGCGCTGTCCACGATGCTGTTGCTCTCGTGGTGTGCTGGATTGACCGCCGTATTGGGAGGTGCGCTGGCTTGGCGCCTGGGGGCGCCGCATGGCCGACAGGGCCGTGCCTTGATGCATGCGGTGGTGGCCCTGGGCGGTGGATTGCTGCTGGCAGCTGTCGTCTTCGCACTGCTGCCCGAAGGCATGGCCGTATTGCCTGCGGGCGTTTTGCTGTCAGTGTTCCTTTGCGGTGGTGCAGCCTTTGCCGTGATCGACTGGCAGCTCTCGCGACAGGCGGGGCCGCGTGCGCAACTGCTGGCAATGCTGATGGACTATGTGCCCGAGGCGCTGTCGCTGGGGGCGACCTTCTCTGTCGATCCGCAGTTGGGCTTGCTGCTGGCACTGTTCATTGGTGCGCAGAACCTGCCGGAGGGTTTCAACGCCTTTCATGAGCAGCGCGGCTCCGGGAGCGGGCCGCTGACCTGTCTCGGTTTGCTATTGGCCCTGAGTACCCTCGGCCCGCTGGCGGCATTCGCCGGTCATCAGTTGTTACAGGATGCGCCACATGTCACTGCGGGCATCATGACGTTTGCGGGTGGCGGTGTGTTGTACCTGCTGTTTCAGGATATTGCGCCGCGGGTGCCGATGCGGCGACGGGGCTGGCCGCCGTTGGGCGCCGTGCTGGGTTTCGCGATCGGCATGGCCGGGGCCCAATGGCTGGGATGACGGGTGCACGCGGCTCAGCGTGCGCGACCTAACACGAACAGGATTCACATCATGATGAAACGCGGACTGGCCATGGGGGTGATGTGGGCGGCAATGTTGGGATCGCCTGCCGCCGCTGCCGAGTGTCCGGATGCGGTTACGACCGGGATCTGGGCCGCGCGCTATCCGCACGACACCGTGCGACTGCCGCAGGCGCCGCTCACCCTCAAGGAGGCCTACTGTGCCCAGCGCACCTATGTCGAGGCGTTGCAGCGCCGCTTCGGGCCGCCGGTGGGGTACAAGGTGGGGTTTACCGGTCCGGCTGGGCAGCTCCAGTTCCAGATCGATCAACCGGCCTTTGGCGTACTGCTGGCGGACATGTTCGTGGAAGATGGCGCAACGGTTCCGGCGGACTACGGGCACCGTCCGTTGCTGGAGCCGGATTTGCTGGTGGTGGTGGCCGACGAAGCCATCAACCGGGCCACTACGATTGAAGAAGTGGCGGCTCACCTCGCCAGCGTGCATCCCCTGATCGAACTGCCGGCTATTCCTTTCACAGCGGACGCGGTGGTGACCGGCACCGGTCTGGTGGCCCTCAATATCGGGGCAACGCGCCTGGTCATGGGGCCAGGGGTGCCGATGCAGACCGACCCGGTCTTCCTGCAGGCACTTGCGGACGCACAGACCTTGCTGATTGACGAGAACGGTCGACAGGTTCAGGCCGCGCCGACGGCCACGCTCATGGGGCATCCCCTGCGTGTGGTGCTGTGGTTGGTGGCCGAGTTGCGGCGGGAGGGTCTGCAGTTGCATGAAGGTGATCGCATCAGCCTGGGCGCTGTCGGTGGGCTGTTTCCACTGGTGCAGCAGGGCAAGGCCTTTACCTATCGTCTCGATGGGCTGCCGTCTGGGCCAGTATCGGTTTCGGTGCGTTTCGGGCCGCCATCGGCGGCGGAGTCGACCGATGACAGCGAGTAAACTGGCGACTCTTCCGTTGATGGGACTGCACTGTGTTTGAATCGCTGAGCCAACGTCTGTCCGGCGTGCTGGACGCCCTGCGCGGTCAGGGGCGCCTGACCGAAGACCAGGTCAATGCCGCCAGCCGCGAGCTCCGCATGGCACTGCTCGAGGCGGATGTGGCGCTGCCGGTGGTGCGGCAGTTCGTGGAGCAGGTGAAAACGCGCGCGCTCGGTGTCGAAGTGACGCAGAGCCTGACGCCAGGCCAGCAGTTTCTCAAGATCGTTCAGCAGGCGCTGACCGAGACCCTGGGAGGCGTCACCGAGCCGCTGAATCTGCGTGCGCAACCTCCAGTGGTGATCCTCATGGCGGGGCTGCAGGGGTCGGGCAAGACCACCACGACCGGCAAGCTGGCGCGCCGGCTGAAGGAGCAGGACAAGAAGAAGGTGATGGTGGTGTCCTGTGACGTGTATCGGCCGGCGGCGATCGAGCAGCTGCGCATCGTGGCGGGACAGGTGGGGGTTGAGTGCTTTCCATCGTCAGTCGGCGAGAAACCCGCCGATATCGCGTTGGCAGCCCTCGCCGAGGCGAAGCGGCAGTACTTCGACGTCCTCGTCATCGATACGGCAGGCCGGACGACGGTGGATGCCGAGATGATGGCGGAGATCGCCGACCTCCACGGTCGGGTCAGCCCGACCGAGACGCTGTTCGTGGTGGACAGCATGACGGGTCAGGATGCCGCCAACACCGCCAAGGCCTTTGCCGAAGCCGTTCCTTTGTCCGGGGTGGTGCTCACCAAGGTGGACGGGGATGCACGGGGTGGGGCGGCGCTTTCGGTTCGCCAGGTCACCGGCCGGCCGATCAAGTTTCTGGGGATTGGCGAGAAGTCCGACAAACTGGAGGTGTTTCACCCCGACCGGATCGCCAATCGCATTCTCGGTCAGGGGGATGTGCTCAGCCTGATTGAGGAGACGAGCCGCAAGGTCGATCAGGAAAAGGCGGCCAAGCTGGCCGAGAAGCTAAAGAAAAACAAGCGCTTCGATCTGGCCGATTTCCGTGAGCAGATGGAGCAGATGCAGAACCTCGGTTCGGTGGAATCGCTGCTGGAAAAGCTGCCCGGGGGCGCCCAGATGCAGGCCCAGCTGAAGAACGTGGATACCGGGCGGCAGGTGCGACGCACTATCGCCATCATCAACAGCATGACGCCGCAGGAGCGTCGATTTCCCGACCTGATCAAGGCCTCGCGCAAGCGGCGAATCGCGGCGGGTGCCGGTGTCGAGGTGCAACAGGTCAACCAGTTGCTGCGTCAGTTCGACACTACCCGCGACATGATGAAGAAGGTGGCCGGTGGCGGTCTTTCCAAGATGATGCGGGGCCTGGCGGGGCGGCTGCCGCCCGGCATGGTGCCGCGCCGCTGAGTGGCTGACACATGGCGGTCATCTTTCTGCAGTCTTGTCACAGTTCTGTAACGCCTTGCTAATAGCCTGATTTCTGACGTGTAATCCGGCAGTGAGCATGCAGAACAAACTGATTCTGGTAGTGGAGGACGAATCGGCCATCCGCGAGATGGTGCGGTTCGCCCTGACGCGCGCGGAGTTTCGGGTCGCCGAGGCCGGTGATGCGCAGGAGGCGCGCCTGCGCATGGCCGATGAACGCCCCGACCTGATTCTCATGGATTGGATGATGCCGGGCATCAGCGGGGTCGAGCTGACACGCGAGCTGAAGAGCTCGGCGTCAACCCGCGACATCCCGGTGATCATGGTGACCGCGCGCGCCGAAGAGGAAGACAAGGTGCGGGGGCTCAACACCGGCTGTGACGACTATGTCTCCAAGCCGTTCTCGTTTCCCGAACTGGTGGCGCGCATCCAGGCCGTGTTGCGCCGCAGCATGCCGGGCGGTGAGGAAGAGCGACTGCAGATCAACGGTCTGGAAGTGGATGCCGCCAGCCAGCGCGTGACTGCGCAGGGGGAGCCGGTGAAGCTCGGTCCCACCGAGTACCGCCTGCTGCATTTCTTCGTCAGTCACCCTGAGCGGGTCTACACCCGGGAACAGGTGCTGGATCGGGTCTGGGGGCAGAACGTGTATGTCGAGGAGCGTACGGTCGACGTGCACATTCGTCGTTTGCGCAAGGCGCTGGAGCCCTTCGGCTATGCCGACATGATCCAGACGGTCCGCGGCACCGGTTACCGCTTCTCAGAGAAATTCTGATCATGCCGCGCGCGCCGCTGACTCCGGAGCAGCAGCGGCTGCGGTCGGCGTGGCGCCAGGAGCTTCTCAAGCTGCTGCTGCTGAGTGGTCTGGGTAGCTTGGTGGGAGCCTTGTTCTCGGGCGCGGTGTGGGGCTTGATCGTGGTGCTGACGATGTACCTGGCGATCCAGTACCGTCATCTTGCGGCCCTGCTGATCTGGTTGCGCAGTCCCAAGCGGCACGAATTGCCGGAACCGGGAGGCCTCTGGGGCGAGGCCTTTGACCGCCTGGCCGATATGCACCGGCGTAACCGCAAGAAGAAGAAGCGGCTTGCGGCCATGCTGTCGGAGTTTCAGGCGTCGACAGCGGCTCTGCCGGATGGTGCAGTGGTCCTCAGCGAGCGCGGCGACATCCTGCGGTTCAACGTTGCAGCGCAGACGCTGCTGGGGCTGCGCACCCTCGATGTCGGACTGCGGGTGGCAACGCTGATGCGCCACCCCCGCTTCACCGAATACCTGCAGCGAGGCGCGTTCGATCAGGAAATCGAGCTGCCATCGCCGATCAACCGGACCAAGACCCTGTCTGCACGGCTGATCTCCTACGGACAGGGCCAGCGTCTGCTGATGCTTCGCGACGTCTCCGAGTTGCGCCGTCTGGATGCGGCACGCCGCGATTTTGTCTCCAACGCATCCCACGAGCTGCGGACACCGCTGACGGTGCTCAAGGGGTATCTGGAGATGATGGAGGCGGAGTCCCGGCAAGGGGGCGGGCTGGCGGATTGGAGCGGTCCTTTGGGCGAAATGCGCAACCAGTCGATCCGTATGGAGTCGCTGGTCAACGACATGCTCAAGCTGGCGCGTCTGGAGTCGGAGGTTCAGTCCCGCCATGACTGGGTGCCGGTGCACCCCTTGATCCTGCGGGTGGTGGAGGAGGCGCGCCTGTTGAGCAGCGGTCCGGTCAAGCATCACTTTGAAGTGGATATCGAGGACGGCCTGCAGATTCTCGGCGTTGAGATCGAGCTGATGAGCCTGTTCACCAACCTCGCCGTCAACGCGGTGCGGTATACCCCCCCTCCCGGCAATATCCGCATCCGGTGCCGGCGCGCAGCGTCCGGCGCGGCGGTGTACGCCGTCGCTGACACCGGCATCGGTATCGCGCAGGAGGACATTCCCCGCCTGACAGAGCGCTTCTACCGAGTGGACGTGGGGCGTTCACGCGCCAGCGGCGGCACCGGGCTGGGGCTGTCCATCGTCAAGCACGTGCTGGAACACCACGACAGCCGGCTCAGCATCGAAAGCGAAGTCGGTGTGGGCAGCACATTCAGTTGTGAATTTCCCACGCAGCGAGTGCGGTACCGACCTTCCGTCGAGCCGGCCTCGACCGCGACCGGTTCGTAACATCCGGCCGCTTCGGCGGCGCCGGGTCAGGTGGTGGCGAGCTCTGCGGCCTGCAGGGTGTTCTGCATCAGCATGGCCACCGTCATCGGGCCAACCCCGCCCGGCACCGGCGTGATGAAGGCCGCCCGTTCGGCCACCTCCTCGTAGGCGCAATCCCCGACCAGTCGCCCGTCCTCGGTGCGGTTGATGCCGACATCGATCACGGTGGCGCCGGGCTTGATCCAGGCGCCGCGCACCATCCCCGGCTTGCCGACAGCGACCACCACGATGTCGGCGCGTCCCACCTCGGCGGCGACATCTGCAGTGAACCGGTGGCAGCAGGTGGCCGTGGCGCCGGCCAACATCAGTTCCAGCATCATCGGCCGGCCGACGTGGTTGCTGGCGCCAACCACCACCGCGGTCCGGCGTTTGAAGGTTTCGCCCGCCGCGCGCAGCAGCTCCATCACCCCGTAAGGGGTGCAGGGACGCAGCACGGGCATGCGCTGCGCCAGGCGGCCGAGGTTGTAGGGGTGAAAGCCGTCCACATCCTTATGGGCCACGATACGTTCGGTGACGGCGACGCTGTTGAGATGGGCGGGCAGCGGCAGCTGGACGAGAATGCCATCGACGTCGGGATCGGCGTTGAGCCGGTCCACTTCCTCCAGCAGTTGCGACTGGGCCACATCAGGGTCGAACTGCAGCGGGCGCGAGGTGATGCCGACGGCTTCGCAGGCGCGGCGCTTGTTGCGCACGTACACATGGGAGGCGGGATCGTCGCCGACCAGAACGGTGGCGAGGCAGGGTGCGCGATGGCCGCGGCTCCGGCGCGTCAGTACGGCCTGGGTGACCCGGGAAAGGACCTGCTGGGCGACGGCCTTGCCATCGATGATCTGTGCGGCCATGGGGCGGTGAGTCAGGCGAAAGGGCGCATAGTGTAGTCAGCCCGACGCGGGGCGTGTCTCCGCCGCGACCCTTCCCGTACACTTCGCGGCCCATGGCCCTGTTGACGCTCACTGGCATTGTCACCGGCCGCGGCCAGCGGGTGCTGGTGCGCGGATTTGCGCTGCGCCTGGTCGCTGGCGAGGTGGTGCACCTGACCGGCCCCAATGGCACGGGCAAGACCACCTTGCTGGAGGTGGCCGCCGGCTTGCGGCGTCCCTGGGAAGGCGCGGTCGAAGCGCCCGCGGCCCGGCATTGGCTGGGGCACCGGAATGGTCTGAGTGGCGTGCTGACACCCTGGGAGAATCTGGAGGCCTGGCGTCAGCTGCAGGCCGATGCCGACGGTGATCTTGCTGACGCACTTCAGCGTCTCGGGGTGTTCGCGCAGCGATTCCGCGCCTGCAGAGCATTGTCTGCAGGTCAGCGCCGTCGGGTGGCGCTGGCCCGGCTGCGGTTGGCCCCCCGGCCGGTCTGGGTGCTGGATGAGCCTCTGGATGGGCTGGATCACGCCGGTCTGAACCTGTTTGCCGACCTGGTGGCCGGGCACCGGCGTCAGGGCGGGGCATTGCTGGTCACCAGTCACCAGCCCCTGCCTGCCGGCATCGGCGATGTGCGGACCTGTGCGTTGGGGGATGCATGCGCCTCCTGATCGGACTGTGGCGCCGGGAATGGCGGCTGGCGCGGACCCAGCCCACCGATCTGCTCCTGCCGCTGGCGTTCTATCTTCTGGTGGCGGCGTTGTTCGCCTTCGGCGGGCGTCCCAATGATCCGGCCCTGGCCGGTTTCGCGCCGGCGGTGCTGTGGGTCGGGGCCCTGCTGGCATCACTGATGTCGCTGGACCGCCTGTTTCACCCGGAGTTTGACGATGGCACGCTGGAACAATGGTGCCTCGCCGACACCCCGCTGCCCTTGATCGTGATGGCCAAGCTGCTGGCGCATTGGGTCATCCACGGGTTGCCCCTGGCGCTGATGGCGGTGCCGATCGCGGGCGCGCTGGGGGTGCCGGCCGCCGCCTGGTCGGTGCTGTGCGGTGGCCTGGCGCTGGGCACCCTGGTGCTGGTGATGGTCGGGGGACTCGCCAGCAGCCTGGCGGTCGGCCTGCCCAGGGCCGGCGCGTTGATGCCGCTGCTGGTGCTGCCGTTGCTGGCACCGGTGGTGATCTTCGGGGGGGGCAGTGTCCGTGCAGCGCTGAGCGGAGCGGACCCGATGGCTCCGTTATACTTTCTGGGATTCCTGGCGGTCCTGGCACTGACAGCGTTGCCCTGGGCCTGCGCCAGCGCGCTGCGCAGCGCATTTGACTGACGTTCATCCTACGGAGCACGCATCCGCGATGTGGACCTGGTTCCATCGGCTGGCCTCACCGCCCAGCTTTTACCGCTTTGCTGCGCGGCTGTCGCCGTGGCTGGGCGCGTCGGCGCTGTTGCTGCTGGGCTACGGGTGGTTTGCCGGCCTGGTGCTGGCGCCGGCCGACTACCAGCAGGGGGATGCGTTCCGCATCATTTATGTCCATGTGCCGGCGGCCGCCCTGTCGCTGTCGGTCTATACCGCCATGGCGGTAGCCGGCGCGATCGCGCTGATCTGGCGCATGAAGCTGGCCGAGTGCGTGCTGGTGGCTGCGGCCCCGGTGGGGGCGAGCCTGACCGTGCTGGCCCTGATCACCGGCATGCTCTGGGGCAAGCCGATGTGGGGCACCTATTGGGTGTGGGATGCGCGCCTGACGTCGGAACTGGTGCTGCTGTTTCTCTACCTCGGGGTCATCCTCATCGCGCAGGCCATCGAGGAGCCCCGGCGGGCGGCGCGGGCGGCAGCCTGGCTCGCCATCGTGGGTGTCATCAACGTGCCGATCGTCAAGTATTCGGTGGACTGGTGGAACAGCCTGCACCAGACCTCCACCATCCTCAAAATGGGGGCGCCCACCATCTCCACGGCGATGGCGGTACCGCTTTATGCCTGCCTGCTGGGAACCCTGCTGCTGGTGGCGCAGTCCGTTCTGCTGCGTACACAGAATGAGCTGCTGCGGCGCGAGCGGACCAGTGCCTGGGTCAAGGCCCTCAAGGAGGACATGCAGTAATGGATGGTTTTTGGCAGATGGGCGGCTATGCCGCTTACGTGTGGGGAAGCTTCGGTGCGACACTGGCGGTCTATGGCTGGAACCTCTGGGCCCCGGGGGCACAGCGCCGCGCCTGGTGGCGTGATCAGGAGGACGCATGACCCGCACGCAACGTCGTCGCATTGTGGCGGTCGCTGCGGTCCTGCTGGGACTGGGCCTTGCCGCGGTGCTGGGCTTTACCGCGTTCCAGCAAAACCTGATGTACTTCGTGACGCCCAGTGACCTCCTCTCGGATGCGCCGTCCGCGACCGCGCACCTGCGGTTGGGTGGGGTGGTGGAGACCGGCAGTGTGCAGCGCGGAGACGGTCTCGAAGTGACCTTCGTGGTTGCCGACTGTGCCCACAGTCTGCCGGTCCGCTACGAGGGCATCCTGCCGGATCTGTTCCGGGAGGGGCAGGGCATTGTCGCCAGCGGTTACATGGGGGAAGGCGGCGTCTTCGAAGCCGACGAGGTGCTCGCCAAGCACGACGAGAACTACATGCCGCCTGAGCTGGCGGCCTCGCTCAAGACCGAGACCGGGCACTCCTGCGAGCCCTTCAAGTCGATGGCGGCACAGCGCGGATGATCGCTGAAATTGGTCATTTCGCGCTGTTGCTGGCGCTCGGGGTCTCGCTGCTGCTGGCAGTGGTGCCGCTGATCGGTGCCTGGCGCCATGACCTCAAGGCCATGCGTTTCGCCGGCACTGCGGCGCTGGTGCAGTTGGCCCTGGTGGTGGTGGCGTATGCCTGTCTCACCACGCTGTTCGTACAGGGTGATTTCTCGGTCACCTATGTGGCCCAGAACAGCCATTCGGAACTGCCGCTGGCCTATCGGATTTCTGCCGTGTGGGGGGGGCACGAGGGCTCGCTGCTGTTGTGGATCCTGATGTTGGCGGGGTGGACGGCGGCGGTTGCCGCGTTCAACCGGCGCCTGCCTGCAGAGATGAGCGCCATCGTGTTGGCAGTGCTGGGCGCCATCATGATCGGCTTTCTGCTGTTCACTGTGCTTACCTCGAATCCCTTCGATCGCCTGTTGCCGATTCCGGCCGATGGCAAGGATCTCAACCCCTTGCTGCAGGACCCCGGACTGATCGTGCACCCGCCGCTGCTGTACATGGGCTACGTCGGTTTCTCGGTGGCGTTCGCCTTTGCGCTGGCGGCGCTGATCACCGGCCAGCTGGATGCCGCCTGGGCCCGCTGGACCCGGCCCTGGACCACGGCCGCGTGGTTGTTCCTGACCCTGGGCATCACCCTGGGGTCCTGGTGGGCGTATCACGAGCTGGGATGGGGCGGCTGGTGGTTCTGGGACCCGGTGGAGAATGCGAGCTTCATGCCCTGGCTGGTGGGCACGGCGTTGATCCATTCGCTGGTTGTCACCGAGAAGCGGGGCCTGCTCAAGAGTTGGACGGTGCTGCTGGCGATTCTCGCTTTCGCGCTGTCGCTGCTGGGAACCTTCCTGGTGCGATCCGGGGTGCTTGTCAGCGTCCATGCCTTTGCCACCGATCCCGCCCGAGGGGTCTTCATTCTCGGGTTCCTGGCAGCAGTGGTCGGTACCGCCTTCGCACTGTATGCCTGGCGTGCGCCACGTCTGGCGGTGAGCGCCTCGTTCTCGCTGGGGTCTCGTGAAGGCCTCTTGCTGATCAACAATGTCTTCCTGGTGGTGGCGGCCGCGGCGGTACTGCTGGGCACTCTGTGGCCCCTGATCGCCGATGCCCTGTCACTTGGCAAACTCTCGGTCGGGCCGCCGTACTTCAATGCGGTTTTCGTGCCCCTGACGCTGCCGCTGGCGGTACTGGTCGGCATGGCCAGTGCCGTCAACTGGAAACGCGCCCGGTTGGCCGACGTGGTGCGCCGGTTGCGGACGCCTGCCGGCATTTCGCTGGTGCTCGGGCTGGTGGTGGTGACGCTGATGAGCGTGCGCTGGGGGATGGCCGTGGTGGCCGGCGCCTGGCTGGGAAGCTGGACGCTGGTGGCAGCCCTGTCGGAGCCCTGGCGGCGTTGGCGTCAAAGCGGGCGTCTGCCACCGCGTGCCGTGCTGGGCATGGCAACGGCCCATGCAGGATTGGGCATTTTTGTGCTCGGAGTGACCTTCGTCAGCCAGTTCAGCATCGAACGTGATGTGCGGCTGGGGCCGGGGCAGTCCACCGAACTCGCGGGATATCGCTTCACCTTCGACGGCGTTCATGAAGTGCCCGGTCCCAATTACGATGCCGAGCGAGGCACCTTGCGGGTGGCGCGGGGCGAGCGCGAATTGGCGGTGCTGCACCCCGAGAAACGTTTCTATCGTGGTGCCCGCCAGGTGATGACGGATGCCGATGTCGATCACACCCCGTTCAGAGACCTCTATGCTTCCCTCGGCGAACCGGTGGGGGATGCCGGAGACTGGGCCCTGCGGTTGTACTACAAGCCAATGATGCGCCTGGTGTGGTGGGGCGGGGTGATCATGGCGCTGGGCGGGGTGCTGGCCATCTCCGACCGCCGCTATCGCCTGCGGGCCCGGAGTGCCGGCTGATGCGGTTCCTGCTGCCAGTGCTGGTGCTGACGGGCCTGGTGGTGCTGCTCGGCGTCGGCCTGCGGCTGGATCCGAGAACCGTACCGAGCCCCTTGATCGGGGCGCCGGTTCCGGCATTCGATCTGGCCGTGCTCGATCGCCCGGAACGGCTGACCGAGGCGGCGCTGCGGGGCCAGCCAACAGTGGTCAATTTCTTCGCCAGCTGGTGTACGCCCTGCCTGGAAGAGCATCCGGTGCTGATGGGGCTGGCACGCGAACAGAACCTGCAACTGGTCGGCATCAACTACAAGGACGCCGCGGACGATGCACGGCGCTGGCTGGCCCGGCATGGCAACCCCTACGCCGTGGTCGGTCGTGACCCGGAGGGCGACGCGGGCCTCGACTGGGGCGTCTATGGTGTGCCGGAAACCTATCTGGTCAGCGCCGATGGGGTGATCCTGCACAAGCACGTCGGCGCCGTGACACCCGCGGTCTGGAAAGCGGATTTCCTGCCGCGGCTGACGGCGACGGCGCCATGATGCGCGCCCGCGTCCTGCTCGCAGCTGTTGTCGGGTTGCTGCTGGTGACAGTGGCAAGGGCCGAAACGCCGGTGACCGAGCCCCAGCGCTATCAGACCCTGATCCATGAGCTGCGCTGTCTGGTCTGTCAGAACCAGAGCATCGCCGAATCCAACGCGCCGCTGGCCCAGGACCTGCGTGAGCAGGTGGCCAGCCAGATGGCGGCGGGGCGCAGCGACGACGAGATTCGCGACTACCTGACCGCCCGTTACGGCGATTTCGTGCTGTACCGCCCCCCGCTGCGGTGGCGCACGGCGCTGCTGTGGCTCGGGCCGTTTCTGCTGGCCGTGCTGGGGTTGTTCCTGGCGTGGCGTTTCACCCGCCGTGCCCCCTCCAGCGGGAGCACCTCACCGGATCCCGAGGCGCTGAAACGCCTGCTGGACAAGCACCGCCCATGAACCTGCAGACACCGTGGCCCTTCCCATGTTGAGTGCCGAACTCACGCTGGGGCTGATGGCCCTGATCACACTGTTGGCGGTGGTGGCCCTGAGCCGGCCCTGGTGGCGGCGCACTTCAGGTGACGAGGCAGGGCGTCGGGCTCTCAATGTGGCGACCTATCGCCAGCGTATCGACGAGATCGAGCAGGAGCATGCCGGCGGCATCCTGGATGACGAGACTGCCTCGCAGCTCAAGGCGGAGCAGGGCGCCCGTCTGCTCGCGGATACGGGCGCGGAGGATCGTGATGCCCGCGCCGGCAGCAGCCGGCTGTGGGTGTTGCTGGCACTGGTGCCGGTGCTGGCCACTGCCTTCTACTGGCAGCAGGGTCGCTGGGAGGTGGCCACCACCGCGGAGCAGGCACGGCTGGACCCGCGGGCGGGCGAGCAACTGGCGCTGAAGCGTGCGCTGGCGGCGAGTGAGGCCGCGCAACAGGCCGACCCGGAAGATGCCCAGGGCTGGGCGACGCTGGGGCAGCTGCGCATGGCGGACGGCCAGGCCGAGGGCGCTGCCGAGGCATTCGCCCGTGCCAACGCCCTGCTGCCCGACCAGCCGGACTGGTGGGTCGCCGAGGCTGAGGCACTGGCGGCGACCCAGGGCCAGGATCTGCGCGGCGCACCATCGGAACGCATCGAGAAGGCACTGGCGCTGGCGCCCGATCACGGCAAGGGCCTGTTCTATGGGGGCATGGCGGCGGCCCAGCGGGACGACATCGAGGTCGCCCGTGAACGCTGGACCCGCTTGCTGCAGCAGCACGAACTGCCGCCGCGGCTGCGAGAGGTGATCGAACAGGGCGTCGAGCGCTGGGGTGGCGGACTGCCTGCAGGGGGTGGCGCGCTGACGGTCACCGTGCAATTGCCCGATCCGCCGCCGGGCGACCTGCCGGAGCGGCCGGTGCTGTGGGTGTTCGCCAAGGCGGTGGACGGCCCGCCGATGCCGCTGGCGGTGAAGCGAATGCCTTCGCCGACATTTCCTGTCACCGTCACGCTGAGCGATGACGACGCCATGATGCCGTCCGTCCGGCTGTCGCAGTTCGCGCATGTGGAGATCACGGCGCGGCTGGGATCGGGGGCCGACGTTCAGGCGCGCCCGGGCGATCTCGAGGGCCGGGTGGCCTCGGTGACGCCGGGTGACGACGCCCCGCTCACCGTCGTGCTGGAAACCCGTGTCGGCGCTGACGCCGCACCCTGACCCAATGTTTGCTGGAGGACCGATGACCGCGACCCTGACCGACCTGCCATCCCCGCTGTCCCTGTATCTCAAGGCGGCGGCTTCGGCGTCGCGCAGTCCGGGCAACCTGCGTCAGCTGCCCCCCCTGGCCCTGCGTTTGGCTGCCGTGCAGCCCGATCCCGCACGTCTGGCTGCGTATTGCGAGGTCTGCGGCATCGAGCCCTCCGAGTTTCTGCCGATCACCTATCCGCAGGTGGCGGTGACGGCGCTGCACATGGCGCTGATGACCCAGCCGAAATTTCCGCTGCCGATGCTGGGCTTGGTCCACGTATCCAACCGCATCGAGCAGTTCCGCCCCATCGGCGTGGGCGAAGCCTGGGATGCCGAGGTGCGTATCGGAGAGTGTCGCGAAGTCCGGGCCGGCCTCGAGTTCGATCTGCTGACCGATGTGTCGGTGGGCGAGGAGCGGGTGTGGACGGCGGTCACCACCATCATTCACCGGCGTAAAAGTGGCGGCAAGGCGGACAGTGGCCGGGCACCGCGCCCCTCGGCGCCGGCTGCCGAAGCGCCGCGGCTGGCGGACTACCATGCGATCCGTGCTGCTGCGGACACCGGACGGCGTTATGCCAAGGTGTCCGGCGACTACAACCCGATTCACCTCTACGCGGCGACCGCCAAGCTGTTCGGCTTTCCGCGTGCCATCGCCCACGGCATGTGGAGTCTGGCACGGTGCCTCGGCGTGCTGGAGGGGCAGCTGCCGGCGGCGCCGACGGTGCTGGAAGTGAAGTTCAAGCAGCCGGTGCTGCTGCCCGCCGCAGCCGCGCTCAAGTTTCACACCGAGGACGACGGCGTTCATTTCTGGATGCTGGCCCAAAGGTCCAACAAGGTCCATTTGAGCGGCGTGCTGCGGTAGACTGTACGGACATTCCGACGCGTCGCCTCGGCCAGTTGCCGCCCGTGCCGGGATTCCATGCAAATCGACCAAGGAGCCTGCATGCGCATCCGTAAAGCCGTATTTCCCGTGGCGGGGTTGGGAACCCGCTTTCTGCCGGCCACCAAGGCCAGCGCCAAGGAAATGCTGCCGGTGGTCGACAAGCCGTTGATCCAGTACGCCGTGCAGGAGGCCATCAGCGCCGGTGCACAGGAACTGATCTTCGTCACCGGCCGGTCGAAGAACTCGATCATGGACCATTTCGACAAGGCCTATGAGCTGGAGGCCGAACTCGAGCAGCGTGGCAAGACCAAGCTGCTGGAGATGGTCCAGGAAATCCTGCCGCCGGGGATCACCTGCATCTTCATCCGCCAGGCCGAGGCGCTTGGCCTGGGGCATGCGGTGCTCTGCGCTTGGCCGGCAGTGGGGGACGAGGACTTCTCGGTGATCCTCGCCGACGACCTGATCGACGGCAAGTTGCGTCCCTGTCTGGCCCAGATGCAGCGGGTCTACCAGGAATACGGAACCTCGGTGATCGCCACGCAGCAGGTGCCGAAGGAAGAGATCTCCAGCTACGGGGTCGTGGACACGCAGCCGGTGGCGCCGGGGCTCGGCGAGATCCGGCGGATCGTCGAGAAGCCCAAGGCCGAGGACGCACCCTCCAATCTCGCGGTGGTGGGTCGCTACATCCTGACCCCACGCATCTTCAAATTGCTGGAACGCACGCCGCGCGGTGCCGGTGGCGAGATTCAGCTGACAGATGCCATCAGCATGATGATCCAGGAGCAGACCGTGCTGGCTTACGAATTCGAGGGCAAGCGGTACGACTGCGGATCCAAGCTGGGCTATCTCGAAGCCAATGTCGAATACGGTTTGAAGCACCCGGATCTGGCCGATGATTTCCGTGACTATCTGCGGAAATTGACGGCGGACTGGCACAAGGATTGATCAGCGCACCAGGGATGGCGACAGCAACTCACCAGGCAATGTAGGTAACAGTGGCGCGGGCGCGCCAAAGGCAACGGTCATGAGTGGTAGCCGGTATCGCAGCTTCATCGAGTCCTCCTCGATTCAGGGTGCGAACGCACCCTATATCGAGGCGTACTACGAACAGTTCCTCGAGAACCCGGAGGCGGTCGATCCGAGCTGGCGTGCCTACTTCCGCTCCCTGGGCAGCACCGATGGCAACCGTGATGTCCCGCACAGCGAGGTCATTTCGCGGTTCGAGCGTCTGGCACGGGAGCCGCGCCGGCTGGCGGCGGCGGAAAGCGGTTTCGACGCCCAGGCGGCGGAGAAGCAGGCGGCGGTGCTGCGCCTGATCAACTACCACCGCATGCGGGGCCACCAGGTGGCCCGACTGGACCCGTTGGGGCTGCAGAAGCCCGTGTCGATCCCCGACCTTGATCCCGCCTTTCACGGACTTACGCCGGCCGACCTGGACACGGTCTTCAACACCGGCACGCTGGCCGCACAGGATCGCCTGCCGCTGCGGGAGATCATCAAGATCGTCAAGTCCGTGTACACCGACACCATCGGTGCCGAGTACATGTATCTCACCGAGACGGCGGAAAAGCGCTGGATCCAGCGACGCCTGGAGTCGGCGGCGTTCGAGCCGAAGGTCACGCTCGAGCGCAAACCGGAGATTCTCAAACAGCTGGTGGCGGCCGAGGGGATCGAGCGCTACCTGCACACCAAGTACGTCGGACAGAAGCGCTTCTCGCTGGAGGGGGGGGAATCGCTGATCCCGGCCATGGACGAGATCCTCAACAGCTGCGCCGCCCGTGACGTCGAGGAAGTGGTCATCGGCATGGCGCACCGTGGTCGCCTGAACATGCTGGTGAACGTGCTCGGCAAGTCGCCGAAGGACCTGTTCGCCGAGTTCGAGGGCAAGTATTCGGCAGAGACGCTGAGCCGTGCCGGCGACGTCAAGTACCACATGGGCTTTTCCACCGATGTCGAGGTGAAGGGCAAGCGCCTGCACCTGGTGCTGGCCTTCAACCCGTCGCATCTCGAGATCGTCAACCCGGTGGTGGAGGGAAGCGTCAAGGCGCGTCAGGTGCGCCGCGACGATGAGCTGGGACAGCGCGTCGTGCCCATCCTGATCCACGGCGATGCCGCGTTTGCCGGGCAGGGCGTGGTGATGGAGACGCTGCAGCTGTCGCAGGCCAAGGGCTATGCCACCGGCGGCACCGTGCACCTGATCGTCAACAACCAGATCGGCTTCACCACACCCAACCCGATCGAGGCCGAGCTGGGACGCGAGGCGCGTACCAGCCGTTACTGCACCGACCTGGCCAAGATGCTGGAGTCGCCGGTGTTCCACGTGAACGGCGATGATCCCGAGGCGGTGTGCTTCGCCACCCGTCTGGCGGTGGACTTCCGCAATGAGTTCCACAAGGACGTGATCATCGACATCTGCTGCTACCGCAGGCTCGGGCACAACGAGGCCGATGAGCCATCGGTGACCAGCCCGCAGATGTACGAAGCGATCAAACAGCACCCCACCACCATGACCCTGTACGCGCGCCGTCTCGCCGAGGAGCAGGTGGTGAACGCCGAGGAAGCGGATGCGCTGATGCGTGCCTACCGCGAGGGGCTGGACAAGGGCGAGAACATCGTTCGCACCACCCTCGGCATGGTGGGCAACAAGTTCACGGTGAACTGGAGTGCGCATCAGAAGGGCGGCTGGGACACGCCGACCGAGACAGCGGTCAGCGCCAACATGATCCGCAACCTGTCCACCAAGCTGCTGACGCCGCCCGAGGGGTTCTCGCTGCACAACCGCGTCGCCAAGATCTTTGATGACCGCGCCAAGATGGCCAGGGGCGAGCAGGCAATGGACTGGGGCTTCGCCGAGACCATGGCGTACGCCACCCTGGTCAATGAGGGGTTCTCGGTGCGCCTGTCCGGTCAGGACTCGCGTCGCGGGACCTTCTTCCACCGGCATGCCACCCTCTACGATGCCAAGACCGGTGAGCGCCTGACCCCGTTGTCGCGTCTGACGCCGCTGGAGCGCCGTTTCGTTGTCAACGACACCCTGTTGTCGGAGGAAGGGGTGCTGGGCTTCGAGTATGGCTACTCGACCACCGACCCCGATTCCCTGGTGATCTGGGAAGCTCAGTTCGGTGATTTCGCCAATGGCGCACAGGTGCTGTTTGACCAGTTCATCAGCTCCGGCTTCGCCAAGTGGGGGCGCCTGTGTGGTCTGACGGTGTTCCTGCCGCACGGCTACGAAGGCCAGGGACCCGAGCACTCTTCGGCGCGACTGGAGCGTTTTCTGCAGCTGTGCGCCGAAAACAATCAGCAGGTCTGTGTGCCCTCGACGCCCGCGCAGATGTTCCACATGCTGCGGCGTCAGATGAAGCGCAGCCTCAAGCTGCCGCTGGTGGTGATGACCCCCAAGAGTCTGCTGCGTCACCCGCTGTCGGTGTCCAATCTCGACGAGCTGACGCAGGGGCGCTTCCAGCCCGTGATCCATGATCAGGCGGTCGACCCCAAGAAGGTTGATCGCATCGTGTTCTGCTCCGGCAAGGTCTATTTCGATCTCTACCAGACGCGTGAGAAGGAAGGCCTGAAGAACGTCGCACTGGTTCGGATCGAGCAGCTCTACCCGTTCCCGCACGAGGATTACGAGGCCGCACTTGCCATGTTCCCCAAGGCCAAGACCGTGGTCTGGTGTCAGGAAGAGCCCGAGAACCAGGGCGCCTGGTATCAGATCAAGCACCGGTTGGCGGCCTACCTGGGACCCAAGCATCAGCTGCGCTACGCCACCCGCAAGGGCAGCGCCACCACTGCGGTGGGCTATCTCAAGGTCCACAACAAACAACAGGAAGAAGTCATCAACGCCGCCTTGCACGAAGGGCTGGTGATGTGAGGCGTTTTTCCTCGAACAACCCTCCCGGAACGCATAACCCTAAGGACACACAATGAGTATCGAGATCAAGGTGCCGCAACTGCCCGAATCGGTGTCGTCGGCGACAGTGGCCACTTGGCATGTGAAGGTTGGCGACAGTGTCAGCCGCGATCAGAACCTCCTCGACCTGGAGACGGACAAGGTCATGCTGGAAGTGCCGGCCACGGAGTCCGGCACCCTGAGCGAGATCCGGGTCAAGGATGGCGATACCGTCCAGGCGGGGGATGTCCTGGCGGTGCTGACGCCGGGCGAAGCCAAGGCGGCGGCCGGCGACGACAAGCCGGCACCGGCCGCCAAGGCGGAAACCGCTGCCCCCGCCGCGACGACGGCATCGGCCGAAGGCCAGTCGCCGGCCGTGCGCAAGCTGCTGTCCGAGCTCGGGCTGTCGGCCGGTGACATCAGCGGATCCGGCAAGGGTGGACGTCTGACGGTGGAAGACGTGAAGGCGCATGCCGATAAGCAGAAGGCAGCGCCAAAGGCCGATGCCCCCAAGGCCCCGGCGTCCGCACCGGCACCGCGTCCTGCCGCCGGCAGCCGTGAGGAGCAACGCGTCCCGATGACCCGCATCCGTGCGCGCATCGCCGAGCGGCTGGTCGAGGCGCAGTCCACTGCCGCCATGCTCACCACCTTCAATGAAGTGGACCTGCAGGCTGTCAACGAGCTGCGTGCGCGCTACAAGGGCGATTTCGAGAAGGCGCACGGCGTCAAACTGGGCTTCATGAGCTTCTTTGTGAAGGCAGCCGTCGAGGCGCTGAAGAAGTACCCGGTAGTGAACGCCTCGGTCGACGGTGGCGACATCATCTATCACGGCTATTACGACATCGGCATCGCCGTTTCGGGGCCGCGCGGGCTGGTGGTTCCCATTCTTCGTGACGTCGATCAGATGAGTTTCGCCGACGTCGAGAAGACCATCGCCGAGTTCGGCTCCCGCGCGCGGGAGAACAAGCTGACCATGGAGGACCTCACGGGGGGAACCTTCAGCATCACCAACGGCGGCATCTTCGGCTCGATGATGTCGACACCGATTCTGAACCCGCCGCAGAGTGCGATTCTCGGGATGCACGGCATCACCGAGCGTCCGGTGGTGGTCAATGGCGAGATCGTGATCCGGCCCATGATGTATCTGGCCATGACCTACGATCACCGCATCATCGACGGCCGCGAAGCCGTGCTGGCCCTACGCACCATCAAGGAGTGCCTGGAAGACCCGGCGAAGCTGCTGCTGCAGCTCTGAGTCCCCCCGCATTCCGGAGAACCCAACCCATGAGTGACAGTTTCGATGTAATCGTCATCGGTGGCGGTACCGGGGGATACCCCGCCGCCATTCGTGCCGGCCAGCTCGGCATGAAGACCGCCTGTATCAACGCCTGGCTCAATCGTGACGGCAAGCCGGCCTACGGCGGCACCTGCCTGAACGCCGGGTGCATCCCCTCCAAGGCCCTGCTGGAGTCCTCGGAGATGGTGCACAAGGCTCAGCATGAGCTGAAACTGCATGGCATCGAGACGGGCGATGTGACGTTTGATCTCGGCACCATGCAGGCACGCAAGAACAAGATCAGCAGCGGCCTGACCGGCGGAATCGGCATGCTGTTCAAGTCCAACGGCGTCACTGGCCTGGAAGGCTGGGCGAAGCTGCTCGGAGACGGCAAGGTGGCGTTCACCTCGCATGCCGGTGAGACGCGTGAGCTGTCGGCCAAGCACATCATCATTGCCACTGGCTCCGAGCCGATCGAACTGAAGAAGATCGCGCCCTTCGACCACGAGGTGATCGTCGATTCCTGGGATGCGCTGGATTTCACCGAGGTGCCCAAGCGTCTCGGCATCATCGGTGCGGGGGTGATCGGCGTCGAGCTGGGCAGCGTCTGGTCGCGCCTCGGGGCCGAGACCGTGATCCTTGAGGCCATGGAGCAGTTTCTGCCGATGGTGGATGCCGCCATCGCCAAGGATGCACAGCGGCAGTTCACCAAGCAGGGCCTGGATATCCGGCTCGGCGCCAAGGTGAGCGGCACCAAGGTTGTCGGCAAGGGCAAGAAGCGACAGGTCGAGGTCAGCTTCGAGCAGGGCGGCAAGACGCACACGGAAACCTTCGACAAGCTGATTGTCGCCGTCGGCCGCCGCCCGTTCACCGAGCGCCTGGGCGCCGCAGAGGTCGGACTGGCGCTGGATGAGCGCGGCTTCATCAAGGTGGACGCGCACTATCGCACCAACCTCGCGGGCGTGTACGCGACCGGTGATGTGATCGGCGGCGCGATGCTGGCTCACAAGGCCATCGAGGAAGGGGTGGCCCTGGTCGAGCAGCTGCACGGCGAGCATACCCAGGTCAACTACAAGGCGGTGCCCAGCGTGATCTACACCGCCCCCGAGATCGCCTGGGTGGGACTCAGCGAAGCTCAGGCGCGCGAGCAGGGCTTCGAGGTCAAGGTGGGGGCCACGCCGTTTGCGGCCAATGGACGCGCCAAGGCGCTTGAAGCCGCCAATGGCAGCATCAAAGTGATTGCCGATGCCAAGACGGATCGCATTCTCGGGGTGCACATGAGCGGGCCGTACGTCTCGGAACTGCTTGCCGAAGCGGTGCTGGCGCTGGAGTTTGCCGCCACCTGCGAAGATATCGCGCTGACCATGCACGGCCACCCGACGCTGTCCGAGAATTTCCATGAAGCGGTGCTGTCGGTGGACGGCCGCGCCATTCACGCCATCAACAAGAAGAAGGCCGCCTGAGGCGGTCGTGGAGTCTTTTCGAATGAAACTGCGTGTGTTGTGCAGTGCCCTGGCAGCCCTGATGATGACCGGTACCGCCGCTGCGGCCGTGGTGGACGTCAACCTCGGGGATGACAGCTTTTCCGGCAAGTTCTCGGGGCCGTTGCCCAAAATGGGCGGCAGTGGCGCCCAATATGATCTGGGCGTGCTGGTACGACCGGATGATGACCCCGACCTGCTGCAGGTTTACGGGGGCTTCCTGCTCACCGGCGATGCCGGTGCCCGGGACTTCGACCTGGCGGCGGGCCTTGGCGGCCGCCTGATCTACATTGACCGGGACGTGGTGGATGGCGGCGTGTTCGCTCTCGGGGGGCAGCTGGAGGCGCGGCTGCCGCAGGCCAATCGCGTCAGTTTCAGTGCCTATGGCTACTATGCGCCGAGCATCACCTCCTTCGCCGACTTCGATGGCTACACCGAAATCGGGGGCGACATTGGCTACGAAGTGATCCGGGGAGGTTCGATCTATATCGGCGGTCGTTACATCCGGCATGACTACGATCAGTTCGGCAAGGACACCGCCGACAACGGCATGCATGTCGGCCTGCGACTGAAGTTCTGAGGACTGCCGATGGGTCGTGGACCGAGTATTGCCGCCCGCAAGGGCGCTTCCGACGCCCAGCGTGGGCGTCTGTTCACCAAGCTGATCCGGGAAATCTCGATGGCCGCCCGCACCGGCGGAGTCGACCCGGACACCAACGGCCGTCTCAGCCTTGCGGTGGCCAAGGCGCTCGGCGCCAACATGCCGAAGGACACCATCGAGCGCGCGATCAAGCGTGCGGCCGGTGAGGGTGCCGATGCCACCCAGGAAATCCGCTACGAGGGCTACGCCCCGGGCGGGGTGGCGGTGATGGTCGACTGCATGACCGACAACCCCACGCGTACGGTGGCCGAAGTTCGCCATGCGTTTTCCAAGCATGGCGGCAGCCTTGGCACCAGCGGATCGGTCGCCTATCTGTTCAGCGAACAGGGGCAGCTGCTGATCGAGACTGCGGCTGACGCCGCGCTGGAGGAGCGCATTCTCGAAGCCGCGCTGGAAGCGGGCGCCGAGGACGTGATCAGCGAGGACGGCTACACCGAGGTGGTGACGGCGCCGGCGGACTTTGCCAGCGTCAAGGCGGCCCTGGACGCCTTGACGCTGACGTATGTCGAAGCCTCCGTTGGGCAGCGTGCGGCCACCCAGGTGGCGGTGGCCGGCGAGGACGCGGAGACCGTTTCCAAGCTTCTCGAGCGGCTGGAGGCACTGGACGATGTCCAGGAGGTCTACAGCAACGCCGAGCTGTGATCCCTTGACGATCATTCTGGGGATTGACCCGGGTTCGCGGCAGACCGGCTTCGGGGTGATTGCGGTGGACGGCCAGCACCACCGGTTGGTGGAGTGGGGCCGTATCCGCAGCATTGATGGCTCCATGGCGGAACGACTGCGGACCATCTTCGAGTCGGTCAGCGCGGTGGTACAGCGCACCCGGCCCGATGAAGCCGCACTGGAGGAGACCTTCGTCAACAAGGTCAACGCCGCCAGCGCCCTGGTGCTCGGCCAGGCCCGCGGAGCCGCCTTCTGTGCCCTGGGCGCAGCCGGACTGACGGTGGCCGAGTACCAGCCTTCGCAGGTCAAGCAGGCGGTGACCGGCAGTGGGCGCGCCGATAAGGCCCAGGTGCAGCAGATGGTGAAGCTGCTGCTGCGGCTGGACGCCGTGCCGCCCACCGACGCGGCCGATGCCCTGGCAGTGGCGATCACCCACGCTCAGGTTCGGCGCATGCGCGCCAGCGGACTTGCCGCCAAGGGCTCGTGGAAATGAGGGAACTGCACCTTGGCTGCGGCGATGACGTAGGCTCGCGTTTTGTTCATCAGGAATCCCGCCCATGATCGGTCGGCTCACCGGTACGCTGGTCGCCAAGCAGCCGCCCTGGCTGGTCCTCGATGTCGGCGGCGTCGGCTACGAGGTGGAAGCCCCGATGTCGACCTTCTACAAGCTGCCGGCAACCGGCGAAAAGCTCACCTTGCAGACCCATCTGACGGTGCGCGAGGACGCCCACCTCCTGTTCGGATTTGCCACGACGGCAGAGAAGACCCTGTTCCGGGAGTTGATCCGGGTATCGGCCATCGGCCCCAAGCTGGCCCTGGCCATTCTTTCGGGGATTTCGGTCGAGGAGTTCTGGCAGGTCGTGCGTGCCGGTGACACCGTCCGTTTCTCCAAGCTACCGGGGATCGGCAAGAAAACCGCAGAGCGCCTGGTGGTGGAAATGCGTGACAAGGCCGGGCAGGGCGCAGTTCCGGGGCGTGGCACCGCCGGTCAGGCGGTCGCCATGGGGCCGCTGCAGGAGGCCCGCTCGGCACTGACGGCGCTGGGATACAAGCCCACCGAGGTGGACCGGCTGACCGATGCGGTATATGAAGATGGCATGCGGACCGAGCAGATCATTCAGGAAGCGCTCAAGCGCGCGGCACGATGAGCCAGGGCGAGCACGAGGAACGCTTGCTATCGGCCGGCGCGCGTGGCGAGGATGAGCGTCTTGAACGTGCCATCCGGCCGCAGATGCTGGCCGATTACGTGGGGCAGCCCCGCGTGGTGGAGCAGATGGGCATCGCCATCGAAGCCGCCCGGCGGCGCGCCGAGGCGCTGGACCATGTGCTGATTTTCGGGCCGCCAGGGCTCGGCAAGACCACCCTGGCCCACATTCTGGCGCACGAAATGGGGGTCAATCTGCGACAGACCTCGGGTCCGGTGCTGGAGCGCGCCGGTGATCTCGCCGCCTTGCTGACCAATCTCGAACCGCATGACCTGCTGTTCGTCGATGAGATTCACCGGCTGTCGCCGGTGGTCGAGGAGGTGCTGTACCCGGCGATGGAGGATTACCAGCTCGATATCGTGATCGGCGAAGGTCCTGCGGCCCGGTCAATCCGGCTCGATCTGCCCCCTTTCACGCTGGTGGGGGCGACCACCCGTGCCGGCAGCCTGACCAGCCCGCTTCGCGATCGTTTCGGGATCGTGCAGCGGCTTGAGTTCTACTCCGAGACGGACCTGACCCAGATCGTTGCGCGTGCGGCGTCCATTCTGCAGGTGCCGATGGAAGGTGACGGTGCCCGTGAGATCGCGCGACGCGCGCGCGGGACCCCCCGTATTGCCAACCGCCTGCTGCGACGGGTGCGGGACTACGCCGAAGTACGCGGGGCCGGCGTGATTTCGTCCGATGTGGCGGGGCAGGCGCTGAAGTTGCTGGAAGTGGATACCAATGGCTTTGACCTGATGGATCGGCGACTGCTGATGGCGCTGATCGAGCGTTTCGAGGGCGGCCCAGCCGGGCTCGACAATCTGGCCGCCGCCATCGGTGAGTCCCGCGACACCATCGAGGATGTGATCGAACCATTCCTGATTCAGCAGGGATACCTGATGCGGACGCCGCGCGGACGTGTGGCCGGTCGTCTGGCGTACCAGCACTATGGTCTCAAAATGCCCGAGCGACTGTCGGTCCCGGACCTGTTCAGCGAATGAGCCGCCGATTCGACTGGCCCGTAAGGGTTTACTACGAGGACACCGACGCCAGCGGCGTGGTCTACCACGCCAACTATCTTCGCTGGCTGGAACGTGCCCGTACCGAATGGTTGCGTGCGCTCGGCGGGCACCAGCAGCAGATGCTGGAAGCGGCCGATGTCGCCTTCACCGTGTCACACCTGGAGATCCACTACCGGCGGCCGGCACGACTGGACGATCAGTTGCGGGTGGAAACCGAGGTGGTCGAGGTGAAGCGCGCCAGTCTGCGCTTCCTCCAGCGGCTCTACCGGGAGGCCGATGGCGAACTTCTCGCCGAGGCCAGGGTCCGAGCCGGGTGTGTGGACTACAAAAATTTTCGTCCGCGCGCGCTACCGCCGCTCTCGTTTTAGTTCAGAATATGCCGTCAATGCGGGCGTTTTCAGCGGTGTTACACCGAGGAAAGCGGGAAACCCCGCAGCTGTTCAGGCATCACACCCGAATCTAGAGGCCCCACCGAGGACCCGGTATGACCCCCGATATGTCCTTTACCCATCTCATCGCCAGCGCGAGCCTGCTCGCGCAGATCGTGCTGGTGCTGTTGCTGATGGCGTCCGTCCTGTCCTGGGCGATGATTTTCTCCAAGCGCGCGCTGCTCAAACGCATCGCCGATGCCGCCGAGCAGTTCGAGGATCGGTTCTGGAGTGGCGGCAATCTGGCCGACCTCTATGAGAGCGTCCGGCGCGACAAGTCATTGGAGGGGGTGGCGGCGATCTTCAGCGCCGGCTACGAGGAGTACACCCGCCAACAGACCAGCGGACGACTGGATCCAGACGACGCCATCGCCGCCATTCAGCGGCAGATGCGGGTGGCCCAGGTCCGGGAGGTGGAGCGCGTCGAGAATGGCCTGGCGATGCTGGCCACGATCGGCTCCGTCAGTCCGTACGTCGGTCTGTTCGGGACGGTGTGGGGCATCATGAACGCGTTCATTGGCATCGGTCAGATGCAGAATGCCTCGCTGGCGGTGGTGGCCCCGGGTATCGCGGAAGCCCTGATCGCCACGGCCATGGGTTTGGTGGCGGCGATTCCCGCCTACATCGCCTACAACTTCTTCACCCGCGGCATCGAGCGGCTCGAAAACCGGTACGTGACGTTCTCCGACGAGATGGTGGGGATCGTCGAGCGCAGCCTTCGCCACGGCAACCGTAACTGAGGCCGACTGCCATGGCCCGCCGGAAACTCTCATCGGACATCAACGTCGTTCCCTACATCGACGTCATGCTGGTGTTGCTGGTTATCTTCATGGTGACCGCGCCGCTGTTGACCCAGGGAATTGAAGTGGACCTGCCGAAGACGCAGTCACAGACCCTGTCGGCGCAGCAGGAGCCGACGATTGTGTCGGTTGATCCTGCCGGCAACTTCTACCTCAACCGTGGGGATGCGCCGGACGCGCCACTGAGCGAGGACGAACTGGCGCGGCTGGTGTCGATTCTGGTGCGCAAGCAGCCGGAAGAGCTGATTCTTGTCGAAGGCGACGGTAAGGCGGAATACGCTGCGGTTGCCAAGGCCATGGGGGTTCTCCAGAGCGTCGGCGTCAAGAAGATCGGTTTCGTCACCGAACCCGCCGAGATCGACCGCTAAGGTTGGGTATGGAATTGCGTCCCCAGCACGTATGGGCGGCGGTTGCGGCGCATCTTGCCGTGGCCCTGCTGTTGATGCTGACCCAATGGCTGCACCCGACGCCGGAGATTCCGCCGGTGATGGAGGTGGTGTTTGTGCCACCGCCCACGGAACAGCCCAAACCCAGTGTGCAGCCCACGCCGGCGCCGACCCCGCCGCCTACGCCCGCCCCCACACCGGAACCGACGCCGCCGCCGCCGACGCCCAAGCCGACGCCGAAGCCACCGGACCCCGCGCAGGAGCTGGCCAAGTTCACGGATGCCATCAAGCGCAAGCTTGAGTGCGGCAATCTGGGCGCCTTGCGTCAGGAGGCTGCCGCTGCTGCCACCGCAGCCCAGCGGCAGGCTGCTGAAAAGCTGATCGCGCAGAAGGCGGCGGACTGCGCGCGTCAGGAAGAGGAAAAGAAGAAGAAGGAAGAGGCCGCCCGTCTGGAACAGGAGCGCAAGGAGCGTGAAGCCGCCGAGCGCAAGGAGCAGGAGCGGCGCGAGCGGGAGGAACGCGAGCGCCAAGCGGCCATGCAGGCCGCGCTGGAGGCTGAGCGGCGCGATCGTGAGCGGGCGGAACAGCAGGCACGCCAATCCGAGCTGGAGGCGCAGCTGCAGGCAGAGGCGGCTGCGCGCGAGGGAGCCCGCATCGACTCAGAGCTGTCCCGCTGGGTGGGGCAGGTGACGGCCATTGTGCGCAGCAATATCCGCTTGCAACCGAACTATGGCGAGAATCTGATGACTCAGATTCGGGTCCAGCAGTTGCCGGGCGGTACCATCACGGCCATTCAGGTCGTACAGTCGTCTGGTAATCCCGGCTACGACCTTGCGGTGCAACGGGCACTGGAAGTGTCCTCGCCGCTGCCGCCGATCAACGATCCGGCGGTGTTTGCGCGGGCAAGAGATATTATATTCAGGTTTACACCCAAAGACTTACGCTAAGGTGCTGAAGTGATTCGTGAACTTACCCCTGTCTGGATCCGTGGCCTCGCCGTCGTGCTGGCGACGCTGTCGTTTGCGGCCCAGGCCCAGCTGGAAATCACCGTCACGGGCGGCGTGGAGCGAGCTGCGCCCATCGCCATCGTGCCGTTCAGTGCCCCGGAAAGCGTCGATTTTGACGTGGCCCGCATCATCGAGGCGGACCTGGCGCGCACCGGGCTTTTCGATGCGCTGGCCCGTCAGGACATGCTGGAGAAGCCCTCTGACATCGCCCAGTTCAACAGTGCCAACTGGCGCGCCGTGGGCATGGATAACGTGGTCATCGGACAGCTGCGGCTGGATCCCAACACCGGCAACGTCGGGGCCCGCTTCTGGCTGGTCGATGCCCTGCGCAACCAGCAACTGCTCGGCTTTGACATGCCGGCGGTGCCCCCCGCGCAGCTGCGATACCTGGCACACCAGATCGCCGATCTGGTGTTCGAAAAGCTGACTGGCTTCCCGGGGGCCTTCAATACCCGTATCGCCTACGTGGCTGCCAGCGGGCTGGGCTATCAGCGACGGTTCGAGCTGGTCATCGCGGATGCTGATGGGTTCAACCCCCGCACCGTGGCCACGTCCCGCGAGCCCATCATGTCGCCGGCGTGGGCCCCCGATCGTCGTCATATCGCCTATGTGGGCTACGAGCGCGGCCGCTCGGCGGTGTACATCCACGAACTGGAGTCCGGCAAGGTTCGCAAGCTGGTGTCGGAGCGCGGTATCAACGGTTCTCCGTCCTGGTCGCCCGATGGACGACGAATGGCGGTGACGCTCTCGTTCGAGAACAACCCGGACATCTATGTGATCGACCTGGGCTCTGGGGAGCGGATTCGCCTGACCGAACACTTCGGCATCGATACCGAGCCGGCATGGTCACCGGATGGTGAGTACGTGGTGTTCACGTCCGACCGCGGCGGACAGCCGCAGATCTACCGCATCATCTCCACCGGCGGCGGCAAGCCTGAGCGGCTGACCTTCGACGGCCGGCAGAACCTGAAGGCCAGCTATTCGCCAGACGGCAAGACGCTGGTCATGGTGAATTACGATCAAGGGAGCTATCGTGTGGCCACGATGGATCTCGATTCCCGTCGTGTGACGAAGCTGACCGATGGTCGCCTTGACGAGGCGCCCGGCTTTGCACCCAACGGGGCAGTGATCATTTATGCCACGCAAAGCGGTGGAACCGCAGAGCTGGCGACCGTTTCCCTGGACGGCCGGGTGAAGACCCGCCTGCGCCAGGCGGGTGATGTGCGCGAACCGGCGTGGTCGCCACTGGCCCGTTAAACCCTTTCCACGCCTGAACGTGGTTCTTTGCTTTCTAGGAGCACTGGTATGTTGACCCTTCGGACGGCCCTCATCGCGGCAGTCGTTGTGACCCTTTCCGCCTGCGCCAGCGGTAACAAGGACAAGATCGATGCCCGCAATACGGGTGCAGGTTCCAGCACCACCGGCACGATGCCCTACAGCGGTACGGCACCGCAGCCGCTCGGTGGCAACACCGCTCCGCAGCAGACGCAGTCGGAGCTGGCTGGCCGCATGACCCAGAACGTTGTCTACTTCGAGTTCGATAGCGCCGAGATCAGCGCAGACGGCCTCAAGGTGGTCGAGGTATATGGCAGCTATTTGGCAGCCAATCCGTCGATGAAGGTGCGCCTTGAAGGCCACACCGACGAGCGGGGAACGCGCGAGTACAACATCGGCCTTGGTGAGCGTCGTGCCGTTTCGGTCGAACAGGCGTTGCTGCGCGCGGGCGCCACGCCCTCGCAGGTCAGCGTGGTCAGCTACGGCGAAGAGCGGCCGGTGGCGCCGGGTTCCGGCGAGTCTGACTGGGCGCAGAACCGCCGCGTCGAGATCGTCCGCCTGTAATTCACGCGCATCGAGGAGATTGCCATGCGTCGTTTTCGTCCTGTCCTAGCGGGCCTGGCCGGTCTGGCCGTGCTCGGCCTGTCCGCCTGTGCCGCACCCGCCGGGATCAACGGTGGCGGTGATGCGCTGTCGCCAGAAGAGCGGCGACTGCAGGCAGTCGAAAACAAGATGGCTGCCGTGCAGCGACGAATCGATGCGCTCGATTCGTCGCGTATGGACGACAATGTCTCCAATCTGCGTGACGAGCTGCGCGATCTGCGCGGACAGGTTGAGAAGCTGAGCTTCGATGTCCGTCAGATTGATGAACGCAGCAAGCAGCTGTATGTCGACCTCGACCAGCGTATGCGGACCCTGGAAGGGGGAGCTGCACCGGCCGCAGGGGCGGGCTACGGCGTACTCGCCCCCACTGCACCGCCCGCCGGCGGTGCAGCAGCGCCGGCGAGCCCTGCGGCGCCCGCGACGACGGGCGGCGCGGTGCAGCTGGGTGCGCAGAACGATCCGGATGAAGAGGCGGCCTATCTGACCACCTTCGACCTGCTGAAGAATGGCAAGTACGATGAGGCCATCAAGGGGTTCAAGGCGCATCTCGACCAGTATCCGCAGGGCCAGTACGCCGACAACGCGGCGTATTGGCTGGGAGAGGCGAGCTACGTCAAGCGTGACTATGCCTCGGCGGCCGACGCCTTCAATCGGGTCGCGACCCGGCACCCGCAATCGCCGCGTGCGCCGGACGCATTGTTCAAACTGGCGCTGACGCAGCAGGAGTTGAAGAAGGCCAGCGAAGCTCGTGCGACGTTGGAGCAGGTGATCAGCCGCTATCCCAACTCCAATGCCGCCCGGCTGGCGCAACAGCGTCTGCAGGGCGGAAACTGAGGTCGACGGTCGATATCGCGGGGGCCGCCTCGGCGGCCCCCGTTTTCGTTTCTGGAAGTAGCCGTGGCCGCTGAGCGTCTCAAGATCACCGAGATTTTCCGCTCCCTGCAAGGGGAGTCGGCATCGGTCGGCTGGCCGACGGTCTTCGTTCGGCTCACCGGCTGTCCACTGCGGTGCCAATACTGTGACACTGCATATGCCTTTCACGGTGGGGAGTGGCAGTCGCTTGACGCCATTCTCGACACCGTGGCTGCGCTGGGTGCACGCCACGTCTGCATCACCGGTGGCGAACCGCTGGCACAGAAGGCGGTGTTGCCGCTGATGGCGCGCCTGTGTGACGCTGGACATGCGGTCTCCATCGAGACCAGCGGCGCGCTCGACATTGCAGCGATTGACCCCAGAGTGCGGCGGGTCATGGATCTCAAGACGCCGGACTCCGGCGAGTGCGAACGCAACCGTTGGGCCAACATCGAGCATCTACGCCCTGAGGACGAGGTCAAGTTCGTGCTGTGTTCGCGGGCGGACTATGACTGGGCCTGCGCTCAGGTGGATCATCACCGGCTGACCGCGCGCACCCAAGTGTTGTTTTCGCCCAGTCAGACCCAGCTGGCCGCCACTACGCTGGCGGACTGGATTGTCGCCGATCGGCGCGACGTGCGTTTCCAGGTTCAGCTGCACAAGGCCCTCTGGGGCGCCGAGCCAGGACGCTGAGATGAATACTGCCGATTCGCAGGAAGGCCGTCGGAAAGCGGTTGTCCTTTTTTCCGGGGGGTTGGACTCCGCCACGGTGATGGCGATGGCTCGCGATCAGGGTTTCGACCTGTATGCACTATCGGTGTCGTACGGTCAGCGGCATGTGGCCGAGCTGGCGGCGGCGGCGCGGTTGGCGGTGCATTTCGGTGCCCAGGCCCACCAGCAGCTACAGGTCAATCTCGACCAGGTGGGGGGGTCGGCGTTGACCGATCCCGGCATTGCGGTCCCGGAGGAGGCCAGCAGCGGTATTCCGGTCACCTATGTGCCGGCCCGTAACACGCTGTTCCTTTCTCTGGCTCTGGGTTGGGCGGAGGTGCTCGGCGCCGAGGACCTGTTCATCGGCGTCAACGCGGTCGACTATTCCGGGTACCCCGATTGTCGTCCCGCCTTCATCGAAGCCTTCGAGCGTCTCGCCACGCTTGCCACGCGACAGGGCGTGGAAGGGCGCCCGTTTCGCGTCCATGCGCCGCTGATGACGCTGAGCAAGGCGGACATCATCGAAGCCGGCACGCGGCTGGGGGTGCCTTACGGGTTGACGGTGTCGTGCTACCAGGCCGATGACGACGGGCGCGCCTGTGGCCGCTGTGACAGCTGCCGGCTGCGCCGTGAAGGGTTTGCCGCTGCAGGGGTCCCGGATCCGACGCGCTATCGCTGAGAAGAATGGTGGGCCGTGATGGATTCGAACCATCGACCAATTGGTTAAAAGCCAACTGCTCTACCAGCTGAGCTAACGGCCCGTTCAGCGGGCGCGAAGGATAGCGGAATGTGACGCCGCTGAGAACCCTGAAGCGGACATCCCGGTAAAAAAAAGACGCCCCTCGCGTGGAGGGGCGTTGGCAAAACCCGGGCCCAGGCGCCGCGGGGAGGGAGGCGCTCAGTGATCCAGGGCGGTGCCGGCGCCGCGAGGCACCCGGACGTCCTCCACCAGCTGCTGGATGCGTGCGGGTGGCGGTGGTGTCATGCGCGAGACCAGCATCGCCACCGCGAAGTTCAGCACTGCGCCCACGGTGCCGAAGCCCTGCGGGGCGATACCGAGGATCCAGCCCTCGGCGTTGTCAGGCAACACTGCTGTTCCGGGAATGAAGAACCACCCCTTGAACAGGAAGATGTAGACCAGGGTGCTGACCAGTCCCGCCAACATGCCGGCGATGGCGCCCTGCTTGTTCATGCGGGTGCTGAAGATCCCCATCATGAGGGCCGGGAACAATGACGACGCAGCGAGCCCGAATGCCAGCGCCACGACCTCCGCGGCGAAACCCGGAGGGTTCAGCCCAAGGTAGCCTGCGATGACGATGGCACAGGCCATGGCGATCCGCCCCGCCAGCAGTTCGTTCTTGTCGCTGATCCCCGGCATGAACACGCCCTTGAGCAGGTCATGCGAGATGGCGGACGAGATGGCCAGCAGCAGCCCCGCCGCCGTCGACAAGGCCGCTGCCAGCCCGCCTGCCGCCACCAGCGCGATGACCCAGCCCGGCAGATTGGCGATCTCGGGGTTGGCCAGCACCATGATGTCCCGATCCAGCGTCACCACCTCGTTGCCGGCCCAGCCGTGGCCTTCGGCAGTGGCGGCGAAGTCCGGGTTCTTGTCGTTGTAGTACTGCAGGCGGCCGTCGCCATTCTTGTCCTCGAACTGCAGCAGTCCCGTGGTTTCCCAGGTACGCATCCAGCCCGGACGTTCCTCCAGCACCAGATTGCCTTCGGCGCTGCCCACTTCGCCGTGCTGAACGGTATTGATCAGGTTGTAGATGGCCATGGCGCCAACGGCAGGCGCGGTGGTGTAGAGCAGGGCGATGAAAACCAACGCCCAGCCCGCCGATTTTCGTGCATCACGCACTTTGGGCACCGTGAAGAAGCGTACGATCACGTGCGGCAGACCTGCGGTGCCGATCATCAATGCCATGGTCAGGAGGAATACGTTGAGCATGCTCATGCCGCCTGGCTCGGTGTAGTCCCTGAAGCCGAGATCGATCAGCATCGCATCCAGCTTGTGCAGCAGATAGATTCCGTCGCCTCCCTGCAGCGTGGCGCCCAGACCCACTTGGGGCAGAACCCAGCCGGTAAGCTGCAGCGAAATGAAGATCGCCGGTACCGTGTAGGCAAAGATCAGCACGACGTACTGGGCGATCTGCGTGTACGTGATGCCTTTCATGCCCCCCAGCACTGCATAGGTGAAGACCGTGCCCATGCCGATCAACAGGCCGGTGGTGATGTCGACCTCCAGGAACCGGGAGAAAGCGATGCCGGCGCCGCGCATCTGGCCGATCACATAGGTCAGCGACATCACCAGCAGACAGATCACCGCAACAATTCGTGCGGTCTGCGAGTAGAAGCGGTCTCCGATGAAGCCGGGGACGGTGAACTTGCCGAACTTGCGAAGGTACGGTGCCAGCAACAGTGCCATCAGCACGTAGCCGCCGGTCCATCCCATGAGGTAGACCGAACCGCTGTAGCCGAGAAAGGCGATCAGTCCGGCCATCGAGATGAAGGAGGCGGCACTCATCCAGTCGGCGGCGGTGGCCATGCCGTTGGCCACAGGGTGCACCCCGCGGCCGGCGGCGTAGTACTCACTGGTATTGCTCGCGCGCGCCCACAGGGCGATGCCGATATAGAGCGCGAAGCTGCCGCCTACCATGAGGTAGATCCAGGTCTTGGTATCCATGTCTGGTCTCCGGTCAGTCTTCGTGAACGTCGAAGTCGCGGTCCAGACGGTTCATCCGCGCCGCATATACGAAGATCAGCACCACGAAGGTGTAGATCGATCCCTGTTGTGCAAACCAGAATCCCAGTTTGAAGCCCCCCAGCGGGATGGCGTTGAACACGTCCACCAGCAGAATGCCGGCGCCGAACGAGACCGCGAACCAGATCGCCAGCAGGATCAGCACGAGCCGAATGTTGGCCCGCCAGTACGCCTGCGGCGACCGATCAGGGGGGTGTGACATGGGATTCTCCTCATTGGTTTGGCATCACGCTTTTTGCGTGTGAACCAATCTAGTGGGATGCCGTCGCCAGCGAACCTCCACTTTGGTCGAAAGCCGGCGGGCGATGCCCTGCGACTTTGGTCGCGCGCGGGAAGGCTGCGTTACAGTGCAGGCTCGATCAGGGGGAGGGGGCCATGCTGTCGGGCTGGATGCTGCTGCTGATCTCTGCGGGCTACGCCGCCCTGCTGTTCGCCATAGCCAGCTGGGGTGACTGGCGGGCACGCCGGCGCCTGGAGGACCCTCCCCAGCCCTGGATCTACAGTTTGGCTTTGGCGGTGTACTGCACTTCCTGGACCTTTTACGGTGCGGTGGGGCGCGCTGCTGAACGCGGCTGGGATTTTCTCCCGATTTATCTCGGTCCGATCCTGGTGCTGATGCTTGGTGCCCCGTTGATCGCCCGGTTGATCCGCGTCTGCAAGCGCCACAATCTGACCTCGCTCGCCGACTTCATCGGCGCCCGCTACGGACGCCGGCAGTCATTGGCGGCCGGGGTGACGCTCATTGCCGTGGTGGGCGTGTTGCCGTATCTGGCGCTGCAGTTGAAGGCGGTCGCCTCCACGGTCAGCGTGCTGTCGTCCTCCGATGCTCAGCTGGGTGGCTGGTTGGGCGATGGAGCGCTGGTGACCGCAGCATTGCTGGCGGTGTTCGGCATCCTGTTCGGAACCCGCGAGGTGTCGAGCAGCGAGAACCATCACGGGCTGGTGCTGGCCGTGGCCTTCGAGTCGGTCGTCAAACTGGTGGCGTTCGTGGTGGTCGGTCTGATCTCGGCCTACGTCGTATTCGACGGGATCGGGGATGCCACGGCCTATGCCCTGAGCCGGCCCCCGGTGCGTGCCGCCATGGCCGATCCCACCTGGATGTCCGGCTTTCTCGCACAGACGGTGCTGGCCATGGCGGCGATGCTGTGTCTGCCGCGACAGTTTCAGGTCCTGGTGGTGGAGAACACGGCGGTCGACGATCTGAAAACGGCGCGCTGGGTGTTTCCGGCCTATCTCGTGGTCATCTCCCTGTTCGTGCTGCCGATTGCGGCTGCCGGCGCCTACCTGCTCCCTGCCACCGTGGTGCCGGACACCTATGTCCTCAACGTGCCGATGGCGCTGGACCATCCCTGGATCGCTCTGTTTGCCTACATCGGGGGCTTTTCCGCAGCCACCAGCATGGTGATCGTATCGTCGATCGCGTTGTCGACCATGCTCAGCAACGAGGTGGTGACACCGCTGCTGTTGCGTTGGCAGCCACTGGGCATCGGGCGTGGCCCGGACCTGTCCACCCTGATCAAGCGGGTGCGCCGGTTCTGTATCGTACTGTTGCTGGTGCTGGCGTATCTCTACACCCGTTTTTTCATCGGCGATGGCAGTCTGGCCTCGATCGGATTGTTGTCATTCGCAGCGGTGTTGCAGTTCGCGCCGGCACTGGTGGGTGGGTTGTACTGGAAGCGCGGGACCCACGCCGGGGTGGTGGCGGGTCTGGTGATCGGTTTCGCGCTGTGGTGTTACACCTTGCTGCTTCCGGCGGCCGCTGGTCCTGCTGCGGCGTGGGTCACCGACGGGCCCTGGGGGATCGGCGGGTTGCGGCCGCACGCATTGCTGGGCATCACCGGCTTTGATCCGGTGACCCATGGGACGGTGGTCAGCCTGCTGGGCAACCTGCTGGGGTATGTCATGGGCTCCGCGCTGACGGCCCCGGGACTACGCGATCACCTGCATGCCGTGCGCTTCATCGGCCACCTCGACCTGCCGCCGCCGGTCCGCCCGCGGTTGGTCGGCAGCAATGCCACGGTTGAAGATCTGCAGACCCTGCTGGAGCGCTTTTTTGGTCCTCAGCGTGCCCGCCAGTTGCTGGACGAGTATGGACGCGACAGCGGTCATCCACTGAACCCGCGTGATCGGGCGCCCGCCGATTGGGTACGCTACTGCGAGCGCCTGCTGGCCGGTGTGCTGGGCGCCTCAAGTGCCCGCGTGGTGATGGCGGCGATGCTTCGCGGCCGTGACATGCAGGTGGAGGACGTCATCCGTCTGCTCGACGAGACCTCGCACGTCATCCAGTTCTCGCGGGAGCTGACCCAGGCGGCGCTCGAGCATCTGTCGCAAGGGGTCAGCGTGGTGGATCGCGAGCTGCGGTTGGTTGCCTGGAATCGCCGTTATGCCGAACTGTTCCAGTATCCCGAAGCGCTGCTGGTGCAGGGGCAGCCGATCGAAACCCTGATTCGTTACAACGGGCGCCATGGCTTGCTGGCGGGCGAGGGGGATGCCGAGGATCAGGTGCAGCGGCGACTGGAGCATCTGCGCGCCGGGCGCGCTTACGAGCATGAGCGCCAGATGCCGGATGGCAGCGTCATTCAGATCAGGGGCAATCCCATGCCGGGGGGCGGTTTCGTCACCAGCTATGCCGACGTCAGCGCCTACAAGCATGCCGAAGCGCGGTTGCAGGAGCTGGCGGGCAGCCTGGAACAGCGCGTTCGCGAGCGGACCGAAGAGTTGTCGACCGTCAATGATCAGGTGGTCGCTGCCAAAGCGGAGGCCGAGCGGGCCAATAGCGCCAAGACCCGTTTCCTGGCGGCTGCTTCGCATGATCTGGTGCAGCCGATCAGCGCCGCCAAGCTGTTTCTGTCCGCTTTCGATCCCGCGCAGGCGACACCGGAGCGTTTTTCGAATCTGCAGCGCAATGTCGAAGGCGCGCTGTCGGCGGCCGAGCAGCTGTTGTCGGGGCTGCTGGACATCTCACGACTTGAAGCCGGCGCGACCGAGGTACAGCGGGAGGACCTGGCGTTGACGGATCTGCTGGTGCCACTGGCCAACGAGTTTGGTGCACTGGCGCAGGACAGTGGCATCGATCTGCGCGCCGTGCCCAGTCGCGCCGTGGTGTACAGCGACCCGGCGCTGCTGCGGCGGGTGTTGCAGAACTTTCTGTCCAATGCCTGCCGTTATACCGAGCGTGGACGGGTGCTGCTGGGAGTGCGGCGGCGAGGCGCTGGGGCGCTGCGCATCGAAGTGCACGACACCGGGCCCGGCATTCCGACGGCCCGACAACGGGAGGTTTTCGAGGAGTTCCGGCGTCTCAGGCGTGCCGACGGGCGGGGCGGCGGTGGCCTGGGGCTGGGCCTCGCCATCGCCGAGCGCACGGCCCGACTGCTCGGGCATCGTCTTGGCCTGTACTCGGTGGAGGGGCGGGGCAGCTGCTTCTGGATCGAGGTTCCGCGCGGACAGGCCGACCGGGTACGACCACCCCCGGTGACCCGCGAGCTCGAGGATCCACTGACCCAGAGTCCGAGTGTGCTGGTGATCGACAACGAACCGACGGTGCTGGAGGGAATGCGCGCGCTGCTCGAACGATGGGGGTGTACGGTGACGACGGCCGCCAACGAGGCGGAGGCGCGCCATGCGCTGCGTCCGGCGGTGGTGATGGCGGACTATCACCTCGATGACGAAGTGTCCGGAATCGAAGTGCTGGACCGATTGCAGGCCCGATGGGGTGGCGATCCGGTGCCCGCCATTGTCATTACGGCGGACCATACGCCGCAGGCGCGCAAGGCCGCGGCGGCCAGTGGCTATGCCTACCTTCAGAAGCCCGTGCCGCTGGGGCGCCTGCGGGCCCTGATCAACCGCCTCGCCGGCACGTCCTGAAGGGCTCGGCCGCCCGGCGCTGGCACCCGTATAATCGGCGGATGTTCCCCGAACTCAACGTATTCCAGACCTTTGCCATCTGGGCGATTCCAGTGTTGCTGGCGATTACCCTGCATGAGGTTTCCCACGGGTGGGCGGCCCGCTATTTCGGCGATCAGACTGCCGCCCGGCTGGGACGTCTGTCCCTGAACCCGCTGCGGCACGTTGATCCGGTGGGCACGCTCATCGTCCCGGGCGTACTGCTGTTGCTGGGCGGTGTCTTGTTTGGCTGGGCCAAGCCAGTGCCCGTGGCGATGCAGAACCTGCGCAAGCCGCGACAGCACATGGCCTGGGTGGCACTGGCCGGACCCATGTCCAACTTCGCCATGGCCTTCGCCTGGGCGCTGCTCCTCAAGTTCTCGCTGGGTTTCGGTGCCGCCGAAGGGGCGCTGGTGTTCCTGCGTTACATGGCCGTTGCCGGCATCATCATCAACCTGGTGCTGATGGTGCTCAACCTGCTGCCGCTGCCGCCGCTCGATGGTGGGCGGGTGCTGGCGGGACTGGTGCCCGAACCGACCGCCCGGGTGCTTGACCGGGTTGAGCCCTGGGGTCTGGTGATCATTGTCACCCTGCTGGTCACCGGCGTGCTGTGGCACCTGATGGCACCGCCGCTGATGCTGATGGAGCGACTGATCGCCATCGTGACCGGTCTGCCGCCGCTCGGCATCACAGGCTGGGCGCATCCGCTGACGGCGGCCGGCATTTTGTTTCCGGGATGGGGATGGTGGGGGCTTCTCGCGTTGACAGCCGGCCTGATCGGTCTCGTAACCCGGATCGGGCCGGCTATCGCCATTGCCCTGCCAGGTCTATGGCTTTGGTCCGCCGCATCGGGGACACATCAGATTCTACCAGAGGGGTGGCGTGGTGTTGACCTTGAAATGGGTGCGAGTCTCGGCCGCGACCAATCCCTTCAACGTCAACGTG